>Ga0307375_10000366_pt1 | contig 59078 bp, 98 predicted proteins | sample TR1MG_FD_202531 | JGI IMG/M metagenome (GOLD analysis project Ga0307375, IMG submission 202531) | Soil microbial communities from Risofladan, Vaasa, Finland - TR-1 | ecosystem: Environmental > Terrestrial > Soil > Coastal area > Acid sulfate soil | place: Finland: Risofladan, Vaasa | collected...
TACTCACGAAGGTGTACTTTACCATCTATATCCCCTGAAGGGAATGAAGCATCACTAAGGACGTTCCCTACTCTAGTACCGCTTAACTCCTGGTCGTATCCTGAAGCATCGTTAAGTAAAGTGTGAGATAGATTATTGATAAAATCTCCGCACCTGATTGTCACGTTAGGTCCGATATTAGGTTGTCCTGTCCACCCAGGGGTTATTGATGTTATGTATCCTGTATATAAATGGTAAAGTACACCTTCGTGAGTACGGTTTATGTTGACGGCTTTACCTATCTTTACGTTATCGTAATAAGCACCTTGCGTATTGTCAGGCCAGAACCAATAAGAAGTATCCCTTAGAACAATAATCGCCTCGCCTGCCTCAAACCTATCCAATTCATGCTGTCTACCCCTGTTAATAGAAATTGTTTGAACATCTCTGGATACATCAGTCCAAGTCTGGGTGGCATCCATCGGGTCAGAATCAAATCCTATTCTTACTTCACAGTTATCCAGTTGAAATGTTATAGGGAATTTATAAGGGAAAGTAGAACCATTTATAACATAAACTTCCAATGCATAAGTTATTAAGGTAAGTGCCAGAGTTGAGGGGGTTACCACGAAATCAATGCCGACATCCAGGGCATAGGTGGTGAGGGTAAGTTTCAAAGTGTCAGGGGTTACTACGACTTCTTCTCCACCAAAACTCCCCCATGTCGGCTCATTGGCAGTCCAGTTGCGGACTATAAAATCATCAATCCATGTATCCCTTGTTGCAACAAGGTCTCCAAGAACCTTAAATACGTTAATAGCATAATCAAATGTATTTGTAATATCGCAACCAGTTTTTACATTCTCATCCACATTAAGGTCAATGGTGTTAGCGGCAAAGTTGTATATCTCACAATATCCCCATGTATCTGCAAGACAATTCAAGGTAGTATCAACATAAGATGCACCATCATAGACGAATATGTCTTCTGCTGCATCAAACTGGGTAATCCTCAAATAACTTCCTGCCCCAGCCTGATGGTAGAAATATATTACAGGCGCAGTCTCTTTATAATACCTAAATCGTATGGCATTTTTAGCACTAAAGGTGACAGGAATAGTTGCTTGCGGGGATGGGTCTGAACCTATAAACTTAGCTGACCGTGTGCCAGTATATCCAGCAACATCCCCGATATCTTGTTCGGTAGAGATATGGACATGAGCAGATATCTCTGTCCAATCACCACCTACTGTATCGCCGTCATTGCCACGCTCAAAGTTGTCAAAGACTATGAATGTATTTGCCCCAGATGTAACTGCTGTTTCAGTGCCGCCGTAGTACATATAGATAGTGGTATCGTCAGGGTGTGCAGCGATAGAAGGTACTTCAACCCAGACAGTGGCTAGACCGTTAGGCGAAGCACCTGTAATGCTTTCAATCCAATAGTCTAGCAGGGTTGTGCCATCATCAGCAGTAAAGCGAAGGTCGTCAAAGTCTGAGGCAACCTTACCCCCGCAGTCAACCTGCTCGCCAGTTGCTCCCGATGATTCACCTACTAATAGTTTAAGCTGGTAATTGGCCTGTGCTCCATCATCGGTATGCGCTACGACAATCGCTTTACGATAAGACCAGTTAGCTAAGTATGCCATATAAGACAGTCTTTACATTTCATAGGATTGGGCCTTTGCTTAGGACAAAGTGAACACGCCATTCGCATGAGTCGCAACAGTCAGGGTATTCCCATCAGTAGCGGTGACATCGGCTGATGCTGAATCAAGTAAGGCGTAGCAAAGTACATTACCACTCACTTCGTAAAGTGCTCCCCAACGTGCTACAAGTGAACCCCCGCTTGCCGTCCATATTGGGTCAGTGCTCACATCACACTTTACAGCGGTAGTACCTGTTAGAATTAAATCAACAGATACCCCACCTGTGAGATATCCATTAGCCTGTGCAACTTCATTGCTCGCTGGATAGGATGCTGTGGCTGCCCCTATGTCTGAGGAACTTGTGAACAATGCCATCTTGAAAGCATCTGTATCTACATCAAATGTTCCATTTATCAGACTTGTTCTCCCTGTGTTAGTAAAAAGCCAACTTCCGGCTGACATGTTAAACCTCCTTAGAATTTTGTATTAGTTGTCCTTCACGTTCAGGACCTTGTAGGCCCTGCACCTCTATAATAGTATGACCCACTGTGTGTATCACGCATTAAATGTCCTTCCATTGTAACAATTTCAACATAGACCTGAGTGCAAAATGCAGCACCACTCTCAGCTTTTTTAAGAGACACGCCAATCTGTAGGGCATCTATGTCCACCCACGTCCATGCTATACTTGTATCGGGGTTAATATCCCATCTTTCCGAATAAGTAGTCCAGGTGTCAGTAATAGATTGTTCCGTACCGTCAGTTACCGTTGAGCCACTCTTTATAGACGCTTTGGCATAACTCACTTTCTCAGGGTCGTAACATCGGAAATAAACCCTGATGAACTCGATTGCCCCAGAGCCACCGGAAACGGGAAGGTTATACAAGTCTCTCTGATATGACGTAACAAGGACATTGTAAACACAGGTTGAGTCTTCATCTGGAGTTACATCATCTACTTTATCCCAATGATAAGTTGAGTTAGGATATTGGTAAGAAATGCTTGTCTCACTCCCCGTATCATTAGGTCTTAAAGTTAAAGTAGCCATAATTAAAATCCTGTTGTAGTATTCGCTAACTTAATGTCGATAAATGCTTCTCTTAATGTGTCCCTTAAATCTCTCTCGGTTAATATAGAACCTGCGACATAGATATTGAAAACAGGCGTACCGCCACCATTGGAGCTAACCCGTTCACCACCATGTGCTAGAATCGGAACTGGTTGCCCTATCATGCCAGGGACTATACCTCCGTTTTTGAATGAGGGTAATTCTACCGCAGGGATATTAAACCCTTCCCATCCTTTACCCCCAATACCTGGAATCCAATCAGGAAAAGTAAACTTGATTTTGTTTATCTGGTTTATCAGCCAGTTTAGGCCAATACCAATACCAGTCCACGCAGCCCTGAAAGGTGATAAAATAATATCTTTTACTGTAGAGAATGCAGCCCCTATTTTCTCCGGAATCCCTTTGAAGAAATCAACAATACTTTCCCATATTTCAACAGTCTTTGCCTTAATCGTATCCCAGTTTTTGTAAACTAATACACCTATAGCAACCAATCCTGCTATCGCTCCAACCACAATCCCTATCGGACCCGTTATAGCAGCAAAGGCAGCCCCTAGAACTGGGAGGGCGGCAACAATACCAGGCAACACAACTAAAAGCGGGCCGAGGGCTAGCATCAACACCCCAATTGCGCCAGCAACTAAAGTAATCATCTTGGCTAATTGGGGATTTTCTTTCATCCATGCTATAATTTTCTCAACCACCCCGGAAATTTTAGTGGCGAGTGTTGTGACCAGTGGGATGAATTGCTGCCCCAGGGAAATTAGCACACCTTTCATCTTCTCTTTCATTGCCTCAAACTGTCGCCCTGCACCCTTGTTAATTTCATTAAAGGCATCGGTGGCTGCGCCCGCCCCCTTTGTTGCCGATTTGATAGCTACTAAATCAGCCGCAAACATTTCAGCATTCTTCCCTGTTAATGCTAATACTGCTGAACCAGCCTCTACGGAGCCAAACATCTTCATAAGCATTTCATCGCTGCCACCAGTTGCTTCTCGGAGAGTATCCAGTGTTTTAGCGAGGCCAAGTTCGTCAAGCATTGCTCTGCTTGAAGCATAGCCCAACTTATCTACTATCGTTGCCATATCTACAGTTGGTTTCATTAATGCTACCATTGCTTGCCTGAGTTGGGTTGTAGCTTGTGCTGTAGGAACACCTTGCTTCGTCATGGTAGCCAATGCTGCCGATACAACTCCAAACTCTACCCCCGCAGAAGCAGCGATAGGCGCAACATTAAACATTGAAGCCGCCAACTCTTCTAATGTGGTTTTACCACCCTTGACAGTGGTAAACATAATGTCGGCCACTTTCTGGGCATCGCTCATCGGGAGTTTAAAGGCGTTCATTACAGTGGTTAGACCATCAACGGCAACTTCAGTTTCAGTCACACCGGCAATAGCAGCTTTAGTGGCTATTGCCATAAAATCAACAACATTCTCTTTTGGCATACCAGCGGAAATAGCTTGATATAATGCCTTGGTTGAAGCAACGGCGTCCACCCCTATATCTTTGGATAAGTCTAATACTTGGTCAGACATAGCTTGAAATTCAGCTTGCCCTAACCCCATCATGGAGTTTACTTCTCGCATCCCGCCCTCAAATTCAGCAGCAGATTTGCCAGCCATGCCAAAGATTCCTACAATTGCCCCACCAGCGGCTGTCATAGCCATGCCAGCCTTCCTAAGACCGCCCAAACTATTTTGCAGACGACCCATTACAGCACTTGCCTTGTCATCTGCCGATATGGATATAGCAAGCTTGGCTGCATCTGCCATTTAAATTTCCTCCAATAGGATTATAATTTGCTAATGTATGACTCGTATGCTATAATTAGTATTATGAGAGGTAAGGGCAAAGCACTTAAAGGTATTAACCAAATATGTTCTGTATGCGGAAAATCGTTTTATGTTTATCCTTCGGCAATCGGGAAATATGCTACTTGCTCTACAAAATGTAAGGCTATCCGTTATAAAGGGCGTCTTCTCCCTCACTCTGTTAAATGGGGGCGACATATAAGTAAAGCAAAAATTGGTAAGCCTGTTCTGAAACTTAGAAAACCATTGATTATAAATATCTGTGAATTCTGTGGTGAGGAATTCGAGGTATCCCGTCATGCTTACTCTAGAAAACGTATCGCACGTTTTTGCTCGCTGAATTGCTGGTATAAATTTATTAGAATGAAGCCAGAAAACCATCCAGGTTATAAAGGTGGATATGAGCCTTATTATGGCCCTACTTGGCCTAGCCATCGTAAACTTGCCCTTAAGAGAGATGACTATCATTGCCAACATTGCCACAAAAAGACAAGGCAAGTCAGACTTGATGTTCACCACATCATTCCCTTTCGGGAATTTAATGGGGATTGGGAACAAGCCAATAAATTGCATAATCTCATTACGCTTTGTTGTGTTTGCCATACTAGCCATAACTCTAAAACCTTTCCCCTACCACTTCTTTAGCAGCTTCAGCCATTGACAAATCCTTTAAATAGTTTTATACTTAATAGGGAGGTTGGAATATGAGGGGATTAGAATTTTTATTACCGATTATATTTATCGTTCTCATACCTTTATCTTGTGAGGAGAATATATCCCCCATCCCGTTAGATGTTACCCTTGCACCAACGCCTACTGAACCAGTAATAATCGAATCAACTGAGCAACAAGATATTCTTTCTCCAATCACACAACCTGAACCACAAATCATTTTTGAACCCATTGTATTAACTGGTAGCGGGGACAGGAAAACGCCACCATTCACCGTAACTACAGAAGAATGGATTATTGATTGGTCTTACACTACGGGCGAGCCAGAATGGGCAATGTTTTCATTTTATATCTATCCGAGAGGTGAAACCCTTTTTAATGTAGAATCCTGTCTATTCCCAAGCGATACTAGCGGGACAACATATAGTTATGCTGGGGTAGGAGAATATTACGTTGAAGTTTCCGCAGCTAATATTAATGATTGGGAAATAGTAATAAGACCACCAGATTAATACTACCTCCTCTTTAATCCTATATTTATCTCAGCCCACAAATCCGCAGCATTCCCACTTAATTTGCCAGCGTTTTCATTGAACTGTCTTTTAGCTTCCTGAGCTAATCTACATTCTAGTATAGCGATAATCATTTGAGGGTCTTCCTCTAATGCTTCACTAGGTAGACAATTAAAACTCTCACATATTACACTTAATAAACTCTCTGGTGTCTGATTGCCCTCGTCAATAAGTTCTAAGCCGAGGGCGTAGAGGCGTTTTTTCGTTGACCTTGAGTTTCAACTAAGGCCGTACTCAGCCAGATTAATTCCTCCTCATTCAAGTCCATAATAATTTCTGGTTTCTTATAAGGTTGAGGTAGTTTATTCCCCTCATTGTCTGTCCAGTTCCACTTCACAACCTTGTTAGAAAGTTCTTTGCAAAGTGAATCTAAAGCTCTCTCCATCGCATCTTCATTGCCCGTAAGCGAGTTTCTAAGTTTATTCCACGCTATGTATTGTCTAACGGAGAATAGGGGGATAATCTCTACCCACTCACCTTTGTGGACGTAGTAGGCTTCCCCCTCACTGGTTATTTCCTGTGTCTTGACATCCACTTCACGCCCTATATGGATTACACAGTCATCGCTCTTGACTTTCCTGGTTGGTATTTTACTCATCATCCCTCCTTAATTTAGGCTCTGCTCGGTGCACTGCCATCTATCGCAGCATTCTTACCGTTATGTTGGAATGTAGCCGTGTATTTAATGGCATCGTTTGTATTAGCTGTAATTGAATAGTTAGTCGGGACAGCATAACCATCATATCCAGTAGTGCCATCGGGTTCAAAGTCATAATTCAAGGCTGCCCCACCTAAAGCAGCGAATATTACAGCATCCCCCCCCGTGGCTGTTGATTGCCATGCCCCTGCGATATCAATGGTGGCTGCTGGTTTTCCCGCCACTACATTCTGATAAGTATCACTGAATGCGGTTATTTCTGCTACTGGGACATCAAAGTTTAGCGTTACCGCATTAACCTCATTCTCTAGTTTTGTTGCTGTACCGAATGCAAAATTTGCGTCTTTCCCATGTGCTCTTGCCATAATTCCTCCTTATGCGGTTTTTCTAACCGTGCTTGCTGAATCCTGTAGAGATGCGGTGAAACTACCTTTATCCCCCACAGGTAATGATATTGAATAGCTTTTTACCAGAGTCCCCGTTAATCCCGATGATGAAGTTTGGTAATAAGCAGTTGTAGACCCAAGAGGCTTAAACGTCATAGTTGCAACCCCTTTCCCAATACACCCAAAGATAATAGCATCCGCAGCAGCCGAAGTTGTATCTAATACACCCGCTAATTCTAGTGTGACATTCTTCTTTCCCGCCACCACATTCTGGTAAGTATCAGAGAATGCAGTTATTTCCGAAACAGGGACATCCACATTCATCGTTATAGAATTAAGCCAGGACTCTAAGGCTGTAGCCCCAAGAGTAAAATCTGCGTTACCCCCAAATGTCCTTGCCATATTTACCTCCTAAGATGAGCCGAGGGGTGCTATCCCCGCAACCACTAATATGTCATAAGATGCCGATGCGCCTGTTATTTCCATGTGTGTTCTATACCATGTATCTGTCATAGCCCCGGCAGTAGCTTTCCTTTCAGCAATATCGGAAGTGGAAACTGTGGTAAATGTTACCGCCGTGGAAGCAATACCGAAAGCCGAAGTGCTATCGCTTTCTATAATGGTAATCAATGTAGTACCAGCAGTCGCACTCATAACATGCTGGAAAGCTATTAACTGTTCTGTTGATGCAACCGCACCCAAATGATAACCCGTACCGGCTACACTGGCGGTGGCAATCCCTCTGTAAAGAATTTTCCCTCTGGTCAATGGTTTATTACCATTCCATGTTGTATTTAAAAGAATGGCCTCACCTATGTTTGATGTTATAGGCCTTGAAGTGATATCCCCCTGTCCGAAATAAGCTACCCCACCTGCTGTAGCGGAATCCCCTGGTGAAACTGTAAGTAACCTGTTTGAAGAAGTTAAATCAGCAAACATCTCGGCATCATAATCGGTAGAATATAAACCATTGAGTGTAATAGAGAAACTTGGTTTCCCATCTACGAATGTGGCATCCGTATCACTGAATGCCGTAACCTCTGCCACAGGATTTTCTATAGCTATATCTATAGCATTTACTAAACCTGAAAAGTCAAATTCATCTACAAATATTTCAGAATTCTTAGCGTGAGTTCTACCCATATTAACCCCCTATGAAAAGACCTGTACTACAAACTCCGTACTCAAAAGAGCTATGCCACCCCACATCGTAGTCCCTACTCCTGCATTACTTAATACTATGCAATCAGAAGCCGTGCCCCCAAGCGTCCCATCCGCCTCTACCTTCGCCACTACTGAGTACGTTCCTGTTGGTTCTATGTAGTCCATTAGTTTATTTAATTTATCCGGCTGGTCTTGATTTGAGACCGCTATAATAACTCTATAATTAATCGTTAAATAAGAAGCTCCCCCCATCGTGTCATGGTAATTTATCTCACCTGGCATGATTAAAGCACAGGGAAACTCTTTTATACTTTTAGGCAACTCAGCAGGATTGTAGACTCTCAGACCTGATATGCCTTCAAGTTTAACCCCTAAAGCCGTGCCGATTGATTCAATAGACATTAACTACCCCACCTATTTTCTATATTAATGGCAATACCTTTTAATAAATTACCCATTTTCTTTTTTAATTGCTCTAAACCGAAAGAGAACATCCCTTGACCGAGAACCCTTGTCTGATTATTCCTAGTAACATGCCTAGCCTCCATGTATTGTGTCCCATATTCTACGAAAGGTGCATATTCCTTATTCGTTCCTACCATACCCTCAGTAGCACCATATTTAGAAAATTCTGACGAACTCAAGTCACCACTTAACCCGACAGGTGTGGCAACTTTTGTCTCTCCTTCTAAAGTGAAGACTATCTTTTTAATACCACTGATTAAAGGTTTTTTAATACCTTCACCGAGCTTTTTATTTAATTTGTCTAATCCTACAATTTTAAAATTAAGCATTTGACATCTCTATATTTTCGTGCTATTATACAAATATGGATAAGGTAATAAGGTTGGAATTATTCCAGATTAAATGTCCTTATTGCAATAAGTTGGTAAAGTCGGGGTCTTTTGAGCCACTTCTCGACTTGCCATTCTATTGTCCCCATTGCGGTGAGAACATTCCCAATCCTCATTTATTGCCTCACATTTAAGCATATCTCTTATAAGGTCTCAAGATTTCTATCACGTCCGGGTCAAGCCCTTTCTTGGCTATTACAGTTCCGAGTTCAGGCACTCCGACAACATCCGCAAAGGCTGAATCTTTACGTGACCACCACCGCATAGCCTGAATTAAACATGCCTCTTTAATAGGTTCTGGATATTCGTATATGTAAAGTGTAGTTGTAGCAGAATGAGTGGTAGCTGACGTTCCGTTTATACCTCTTTCTATTGTTAGGGTGCTTGAAGACATATTGTCTATATAACATTGCTCGCTATCCATTAATAAAGTTTGGCCTATGGAAAAATTACCACTCGCGCTAACAGTGCATGTGGTATCCGTAGCACCTATAGAAGAGGATAAGATAAGACCACTATCAACATAGGGGGTGGATGATGTTCCATTCCCATAACCAAACACACCTGTAATCTCCACACCCTTTCTGATACCATTGGCAAAACTCGAATAAGAACCCTGGTTTCTAATCACCGCCCTTGTCTTTACGACTGAATTCAAGGGGTATAAATAATAATCCGTATTAACACTTAGGGTATTTTCAAAGGTTGCGTCATCATCTTCGTCAGTTTTTAATGTAGATATAGAAAGGATATCAGGAGTCCACATCGTAGTACCGGCACCATCGAGATATTGAGTGCCGTTATAGGCGTAGAAGTGCCTTCCTGTGTAATCGTCTTCCATTCGTGAAGATGCTTCTAATAGGTCACGGAGGTATAAATTATCAGTCGTGGCACTTTTATCTAAATAGGCGCTACTCTTCAAAGTTGTTACATCAGCATATAAATTCATCTAACGCCCCCTATATGCCCCATGACTATTATGATAAGCAACATGACTTCCAGCAGTTTCCAGAGATAGATTGCTTATGCGATTATCATTAATTGGCTTTTCTTTATGATGCACCACCTCAAATGGCATCAAACATCTTTTCAAATGTCTTGCCATAATCAACCTATGCTCTTTTATATATCCTGTCTTTTCAGTCATAGGGTAGAAGAAATCACTTGGGGGAAGTTGAACCATGATATAACCCTCGGTTGATAAATGCCTCCCTCTATATTGCGATGGTCTTGGTATAGCTTTGGCATCACAACTTTTGCATCTGCCATGATAGTTAGAACGCTTAAGGCTTGAGTAACCAACCCATCGTTTTTTGCCACAATCAATACAGGCGAGCCAGATATATCTATTATCTGAAAATGGGCTATACCCTATATACTTACCCGCTTTTATCTCACCGATTTCTGGCATTACTAATTCTCCTCGGCCATGAATACCCACAGTATAGACAGTGTAAAGTTCCGTCAGTCTTTTTACTTAAAGGATAATCGCAATCGGGGCATAAGGTCAGTTCTTCAACCTCTTGCTCTCGAACCTTCTTAATCATATTTAATAGAGTTTCAAATGACATTTTAACCTATTAAAAATTTAATCATGCAAATTGTAGCTACTATAACCATGTAGAACGCTAGTAAGAAATAAACCCCTTCCTTCTTCATCATTTCCTCGGGGGATAATTCGCCCCACAGTATTGGCATCGTAAAGCCCCATCAGACTTTTTGTATAAAGGATAATCGCATCTAGGACAATGAGTTCTTTCAACAACCGCTTGTTCACGAACCTTTTTAATCATTGTTTAACGTAAAATTAAATGTCATTTTATTTATGCACTTACAAAAGCACCTGTAATTATTAATCCTGCGTCCACTGTCCCAACATGGACTTTGGTATTCCAGATATAGCCACTTCCAAAGTGGGCGAAGTATGTATCATCCGCCCCTACTTCGATAGTCATTCTTGCCCCACTAGTAGGGGTTGAGGCGTCAAATAAGGACGCAGCCAGGCCGAGCGTGGCACTGTTAGCTATGTTCAACCATAGAAGCTCTGCGGGACCACCCGTTAAATCGCCCGTGGCAGTCATTCTAGTTATAGAATTAGGTCTTATACTCATTTATTTAATACCTCCTTACTATTAGGCGGGGGGAATCTCACCCCCCGCCTTAGGGATGATGTGCTGGCCGTTTCCGACCAGCTATTCCCCGGTTAACTTCTCTATCGTTTGATTGATATATTTGATAGCCCCCTGAACCATCAATGCTTGTTCCCCAATGTTTTTATGTTGTCTTTTAAGATTCTGGTATTGTTTTTCCAAATCATCCTTATCGCTTTGCAGTCTCTTTAATGTAAAGTGTTTCACATTATCCTCTTAAGAAGTAAGCCATCCCCTTATATTGGATTTGAAAGAGCGAATCTTATTGCCTATTAAATACTTGTAGTAGAAAACTCTAGGACAATATTGTTTTATTAGATTACGGTTGTCCTTATTCCATTGAGCTAATTGAAGATACCCGGTGCTGTTTGTATGAGTAGCATGGAAATAATGCTTACCCGGGAAGAATTTAACTTTAAGTCCCATGCTAATTGCCCTTGTTGCAATTTCTTGGTCAATATCAACATAAGAAGTGTCATACAGTCCTAACTTACTAAATGAATCACGTCTATGTATAAACCCAACCATGCAAGCCCCGTATGTGAATACATCCTTTACGTCATGACCGTAATTCTTTGGGGCTACTGTTACGAACTGATGTACGCCCTGTTGCTTGACACCCCCACAAACGAGCAGGTCGATATCCCTGTTTTCATTCAAATAATCTATCGCCCTCTCCATCTCCTCCGGTGAAACTACATCATCATCAGCAAGTGGTTTGACATACTCACCTCTGGATTCCATAATACCTATGTTAAGACCATGAGCATGCCCATCATTTTCTACGGGAATAATTCTAGTTATTACATCCGCATATTCCTCAAGAACTTTCAATGTATCATTGTTAGTGCTCCCATCAACGACAATCAATTCATCTTTTGGTGTAAGGAGTTTTCTGATATCTTCTAAGGATTTCCTGATGATATTTTCCCTGTTCTTGGTGGGCAAGATATAGGAAACCCTAACTTCCTTTTCGTTAGTGTCCCCTACCTTATCAGGTGTGTTACAGAGAACTAACTTCTCATAGACAGAGACCATATTGATTGGTAATTTCCCTTCTCTTTCCATATTCCTTAGCAAGTCTATCAGGTATTCAAGTGCCCACTCCGTGAAATAGACTTTGGTGAGGAATTCGTGGTCACACTTATAAGCTAAATGCCCTTCCGTACTATGGCCGAGTTCAACCTTGTGCTCTATGCGCTCCTTATCCTTCAGGCCAACGAACCACCTTACAAGACCAGAACGGTAAATCGTATCATAGTTTCCCTTTGTTGGTAATGTATTTATGATTATCATACGCTCTGATAAATAAAGAGGGATGAGCCTTTTCCCTTTTCTCTCCCCATACAACTGGTCATCATGGGTTCTTAAGATATGTGATTCTTTACAGGGTATTATCTCCATACCAGCTTGTTGCGCTCTGCCTATCCAGTATTCAAGACCACTCTTTTCCATGAAGTAGATACCCCCATAGGGAGCATCCACCCCATACATTCTAATACGAGTGAACCCCTCATAGATGGCCAGGGCAACCATAAAACTTATTGTGTTGGTAAAGTACCTGGTCCCGAAGTGTTCAATTAGTTCATCTATCGGGTATTTGACATCAGCATAATCACGCCAACTGGTAATAGGGGCTACTGCCTTCATATCTTTGATGAACTCATCCGACCTTGGGTCAAAGGTGAATAGCCTGTCAATCTTTTTCCCCTTGAATTCGGGGAAACTACCGACATCATTAACTCCCCACACTTCGGCTCCATCGAATGGGCACTCCCTTCTTGTGTGCCCCTTTGCTAACAAGATTAAGTCTTTCACATCATTCCCTTTCAAACGTTAACTCCTCCTTTTATTTTATGAAACGTAGTACGGTACGTAGACTATAGAAGACGCTGCGTCAGTGGCGATATGCACATTAAGCCAACCAGCTTCAGGATAAGTCGTTGGGTTAGAACTTGCCGAAGTTCCAACTTTGAAGATTAACATGGGCTTAGCAGCCGACATATCTATGTTCGTTTGTGATGCACAAACTAGGTTATCCGCACTGTAATCCCAAAGCATATATACACTAGCCGTATCACCCCAAAACTTAACGTCAAGACCCGTACCATTTACCCCGTAATGAATAGCAGCCCCGGAAACTACATGCTCAAAGACTAAATTCCCAGACTGCCAACTGGATTTCACATTAGCTACAGGCATTTGTTTCCTCCTTTTTAAGTAGTATAGTACGGTATATAGACTAGATTTGTGGCAGTTTCAGAAGTAATATATGCGTTAAGCCACCCTGTTTCCGCATCGGCTGTTGGGCTATCACCACAAGCACTACCAGCCTTAAAGATTAACATAGCTTTATCGGCGGCCATATCTATATGGGTTTGAGATGCACAGACCCAATTATCCGCACTGTAATCCCACATCATGTATACGCTGGCTGTGTCTCCCCAGAATTTAACATCTAACCCTGTGCCACTGATTCCATAGTGGATTGCAGCACCGGACACAACATGTTCAAAGACCAGATTACCCGACCTCCAGCTTGATTTAACATTAGCTACCATTTGATTCCTCCATACTTATAGTTTATTAGGGAGTGGTTCCCCCTTTTACAATAGGCGCACTATGCACCATTTTATCTTTCCGTGGGGCGGAAGGGGCTTTTGTCCCCTTCCGCCTATATTTTCTTTTAGGCTTGATTGGTTCATCACTATATTCAATAGGACAACCAAACATGAAAACTCTCATCATCCCTCTCTTCCTTAACTGACAGCTGTAGGCATTACAGCCTTTGCATAGCGGGGTTTACTTAGGATTGCAATCCCACTAATAAAACCCTTAGTAGCAGTGCCATCGATGTCTGGAGTTACCCAAGAATAGACTGTTTCACCGGACTTGGGCAGTTCGTCAGCGTGCAGTTCTATGACTAGCATCTTGCCCTGATAGGTTGTAGCTGTCATGGTCAGGGTAGAGGCTGTGGCATCAGCGGTTAATTTATCAGAGTTAGAAGCACCAACAGTAGCACTACCCCACCTATAATGGAATGTGGCATCACTAGTATCCGCACTATTTGAAGCACCAGTCTCCATTGTTAGCACATTATTCCCAGCTACTGAGGCACTTTGAGTGAAGATTACAGTTGCCTGGTCATACCCCCTCATGTTAAAGGAATCCATCTCGGCAGCAGTCCCAGCAGTTGCACCTGCTAAGTTCAGCGGGATTATCAGATTATCTTGACTAAATGTATATACTCCCATTTCATTTCCTCCTTATTAGATTAAACTAGGCACGCTCGGCCAAAGTGATAAACGGACTCAAGGTGCTTCCCGCCTTCGGGGTTAGTGTAGAGAGCCACCAAGGCTGGCCATCATACCTCATAACGAACCTGAAAGCAACCTCATCATAGATGAACCTGACATGGATAGATGAAGCCATATTAACTCCACCACCCTTTTCACCGATAAGATATTGAGAAAAGTCAACTAAGCCTATGTCATACAGGTCACCTAGCGTGGCCATTTTCTCGGTGAAGATTAGAGGTCTGCCCATCAGGGTCTGGAATGGTGCTCCGGCAATACCACCGGCAGGCATCCATACGGGCACCCCAGCAGTACCAGACGGCAGGCTCATTGAAGCCAACTGCTGGAAACAATTGATGTTGGCTATCCATACTGCCTTTGCGTGTCCGGCAGGGTACATTCTCTGCCACATCTTAACGATGTTCTCAAAGACAATGGTGTCGGCTACCTGGTTCGTTTCTTTGGATACCGTGATGAGTGAAGGGTTGGCTGCATTGAAAACTCCCAGTGCCTGGTTAGCACCAGACCCCCTCAAGAAGTCGTAGTCCTGCACAAACGCTATGGCCTGTCCGAATGTGCTTCTAACTATAGGTTCAATAGATATAACTGAATCCGTTAAAAGTTCATCAGTTATATAGCATAACCCTGTTAATTTGTGTAAGGTCAGCCCAATTTTACCGAATACTGGATTCTTGGGAGTCTTTTCACCCTTCTCTTCTGTCCTGTAGATAACAACCCCACCAAAATAATCAGTGGAATGGTCGTCATCTATCAAGGCTGGTATGACAACTCTGTTGGTTGCCATCGGGATATTTGTTGCCCTTGACTTCACTATGGAAGTTTCCATAGCTGTCTGTAAAAGAACCGCCCTGAACTCTTCGGGGACTAAATAGCCACCCTGACTAAGGTCGCCCTCTTCCATGTATCCGGCTGTCTTTCTGAGTGCCCTATCGTAGTCTTTGAGGGTTTGCGGGGGAGCATTGCCTGGACCCTCTGCCCTGATGAGGTCAGTAAAGAAGTGCCCCATACTCTTAAAGCCACCCTTCGGGTCTTTCAGTAACTTATCTTCAGGGTTAGCAATGACCTCTACGTGAATTTCCTTTTTCTCCGGCTCCTTTAATTTTTCAACCGCTTCATTAGCTGCCTTAGTTGCTATTTCTGCGATTTGTTCTAATGTTAAAGTTTCCATTTTACCTCCTGTTAAACTTTACCTTGTGCTCTAGCGATAGCGTTAGACACGGCATTCTTGACTATATCAATTACCATTTCCTGCGTTATCGCTTTATCATCCTCTTTTTCTGGTTCTGCTTCGGGTTCGGTTTGTGCTGAGTCAATCACTTCTTGCGCCAGATTTTTAATCTGGTTTAATTTGTTCTTGTTCTTTTTACTCAGTACCGCCCCCACCTTTTCTTCTATGTCAACAGGTATGTCGTCACCTGACAAACGCATAATTTTTCTCACTAATCCCCATGCCTCCTTTATAGCATCCTCATTCAACCCTACGTCATCAAGACACCTTATTAAGTAATCCAGTTCATCTATAATTGCAGCCTGACTCACTGGTTTATCCTTTTCCTCTACTTCAATGGTTATATTCTCAATCGTGGTATTATCAACTTTAGTAATCTCATCATCTACAGACTTGTGTTCCTCTACCCATTTCTTAGCCCTTGCCATAGTCCAGTTATAGGGGGCTTCTTTCTTAAAGAGATACGTTCTGACTTGCTTTTCTTCGCCACAATATAAAGCCTTGATACCTTCCTTTTTGGATATATCTATTGTGGCCGTAACTTTACAATCATTTACTGGAATCCTGATATATTCGTCAGTCTCTTCGGGTTTTGTGATAGCTTCAAATTCCTTAGTTGTAATCACACCGTCCTCTACTGCGTTTCGTAAAGCATCGGGGTTTGAGGGAACAGGTACAATTGAAATCTCTAATAGTTCCTGTTTGGTATATGTCCGTCTGGGGGCTTTCTCACCATCGCCATCTTCCCACTTCTTAGGTATGAACCCGACTGATTCAGTTTTTAAATAGCCTGTGTCAACTAACCTTTCAACAATATCAGCGAATTCATAAGTTCCTTCGGGTGGGAATTCAACAGTGTTTTTCAACTTCCCGTCAGACATCCAAACCCTCGGTGCTCGGCCTACGGGTAATGAATGATAATCGTGGGCATACATAATCACGGGGTTCTTTTTAAAGTTCTTAGTATCCCAACCCTCTGCATTAATAACTTCACCATCTCTGTCTTGAGTAGAAGTTGAAGCAACAAATTCGTATTGCCTCTCACCAAGTTTCTTAACTTCGCAATCTTCCAGGACTTTATAAATAGTTTCCATAAAACCTCCTAAACAATAGGTATATATGTACAACGGCATGAGGGGTGAACTGGGATAATACCGTGAGCCTCTTCTATCGGGTAAATATTACCGTGTAATGATTCGCAATCTGGGCACATACGTTCATCCAGGGCAGCGTAGAATTCAGCCTTCTCTATACCCGCGTCCTCGTAACCTCTTAAAGCCCCCTCATTAGATGCTGCTATAACTTCAGTCCGAGCTATCTTCTGCGCCCTGCCTTTGTAAGTCTCTGCAAAGAACCCTTTTATCCTGCGTGTAATCTCGGAAACACTTTCCCCCTGACCTATCCCTTCCCTTAAAGCCATCCTTAGAGATGCTTTTGTAGTCATATTTATGGAGGTTGCCATCTCTAAAGCTCTTTGTTCTATCCACTCTAAAGCGTATGGGTCGGGTTGCTTAACATTCTCACACGCATCTTCATAAACTAAGCCTATTAAAACTTTAAATACATTTTTAAATCTATTGTTCCAAATATCTACATCAAATTCCGCTTCACCATGATTTATGTAATTAGAAATGACTTCATCAGACTGCTCATCGAGTAAAGTTTTAAATGCGTTTTGAAACTTAATTTCCTGCCTTCCAGTTTTAAATATATAAGATAACCACCTAGCCTCTTTTTGCTCTTCAGAGAACCCCTTAGACTTTGGTTCTTCGGGGGGGGCTTCTTCTGGAGGTGATGCGGGCGGTTCGGGTTTTACAATCTCCTCATCCGAGGGAGTAGGCATCATGTTAAATGGAATCAGGAAAACATCCCCACCTTTAGCAGTATCGAACCCATTCATCTTGCGAGCTTCATTTATTGTCAACCACCCAGCCCTAACCCCTGATTCAGCCAAGTCCCTTTTTTGGTCAATTGTCTCAGGCACTACCTCATCAAAGTCTATTTCAACACCTTTAGCTTGTGGGAACATCGGTATTAACTGTTCATTTAGTTTGTTTTTAATTCTTGTCAGGCGTGGTTTAATTAACCATCGTGCAAATGTATAGTCTCCCGCTTCGGCATTGGCTCTATTAACATTCTCAGATACCCCCATGACGGATTGAGGTATCCCAAAAGCAAACATAATATTTTCCCTAGTTTGCTTTCTTAACTGGGAGAAATCCATGTCCTTCTGATTTACCTGGATTTGTCTGTATTTAATCCCGCCTTCTAAAATCGCTATCTTATGTGATCTTGAAATCCCGCCATGTCTGGATTCCCACTGACTTTTTAATTGTTCAAACTGTTCTTCTGTTAGGGTCTCATCAGTTTCTAAAGCCCCGTCCGGCCTGGCAGAGTTGTAAAAGAAATTCCTGTTCCATATACCAGCGTAATTCTCGGAGTCCAGTTCAATAGCAGCAGCTTGAGCATAACCTATACCACCTAGTTGGTTGCGCGGGTCGGGCATGGGGAAGCGTATAATATCATTTGTACTAAAGGGTATCTGCTCTAACCCGTTCCTGTAAACATACCCTGCTATAAACCCGCTTTTAGAGGGGATGGGTTTTACTAAATTGGGGTCCATAACCCATATTTCGCCAGGTACGTTTAATCCAGTCTTCGGCAAGTACCAATAGGCTTTCCCCGCCAGGTCCATGTGCAACTGGGTGAGTTCCATAATCTCTTGACCTGTTTGGAATTTATTGGCATAATCCAGTAATGTTAAAATGGGGTGTTTGGAGACTTGAGAACGCTCGCTTCTCTCAGAACCCTTATACAATCTCCACTTGACTTCAGAAACAGCTGTAGCAATTCTTAAAGCAATGCCAAATAAAGAGTAAACTTCCCCATAAGCTCTCAGAAGACCATCCGTATTTCTATCATCGGGGATTTCCCAGGGGACAGATATGGAACTTGATTTTCTCTTAGGAACCCTAGTGAAGAACCTATCTAAAATCGCCAATCTCGTATCTCTCAATCAATCTGAGGCTAGGGATTTGCCTACGTAAGACCCCTAGTGGCAGGCATATTACGTTACGTTCACCCTAGACTGGTACTCACATCGTTACCACAAATGATGTGAGGTTTGACGTTTCTGCTATACGACCAGACCCTTTAGTGCGTTATCCATTCCGCCACCCCAGTATTCTATATAAAAAGTCTTACTTGCCAAGTCTAAGTTACTATCCAGCCCCCACCTGCTTTATCAGAGTGTAATAATTTACTCTTAGGATTTATCCCTATGTCACCCAATATTCTTTTAGTGATTGTGTGCGCAAGATGTTATGGTTGTGGCACTGGTAAAAACGTAAGGAATGGTAGTAGTTGTGGGGATGGCAGTAGGCTTTGAGTAAGTCCAAGTATAAGGGTCTCTAGGCCAATTGGGAGTAGTTATAGGATAATAAGGAGATATATAACTATAATTCCCCCATTCCTGTTTGCATTTGCAACAATAAACTTTACCACAACAAGAACAGTAGTGTAAACAATCGTGCTTGCACTCCCCACACTCATGGTCATGCTTATGCATTTATTTATCCCCCATGACAACCAATATGCTTATATGCTTGTATACTTATATCTCTACTTATAATTATACACCATGCTTGAAAAGGGTTATGGTATTAGTGTATAATTAAAGTATGAATAGTTATTGTATAGTTTGCCATAAGGAACTCACTTACTTCTCACATACATCCTGTCGTTGTAGAGAATGTCATACGAAATTTAAACATAGTATTGGTGCATACGGATATATAAATGGTCTCAAAAAATGTACTATTTGTAAGAAATATCAACCACTAGTAAACTTTACTAAGAATAAAACAAGGTGGGATAACCTTGAGACTTACTGCCGTAAATGTAACAAGATGAAAGCTTACAAGTATTATCAAGAGAATAAAGAAAAAGGTAGTGGGTCAATTTGAATGAGGGTTGAGTTAATCAGAGAGGGGATTGACAAATCATGAATGTTTGATATAAAATGGTGACACGGTGCTCTGACAAGTTACTCCGCTAGTAACATACGGCGTATTTGTTTACGTCGTTTTCTTGTTAGCCAACTTTTCACTGCCATTTTAACCAACTTTAGTATGTGCATTTAACCCCCTTTCCAGGCATCCATTGTGCCCGTGTTCCTAGGGTTGCCTGCACACACTGCACGGTAACACCGTGTCACCATACCCAGTTATGGGCGTGTTAATTTTATGGCAACATGGTTACATTGTCAATGACCTAGTTTTATAATCTCTTCTATAGTTGTTCCTCGAATGAATGATTAATAACCATTTTGCCTCCTTTTTGCCATTCCCTTAAGAGTTAAGTTTCGCTCTTGACTTGACAAATTCTATTCATATGCTATAATAATACTTGAGCGGGGAGTAGGAGATTCGAACTCCTGGGCTGCTCGCACAGCCTCTCGATTTTAAGTCGAGTACAATCAACCACTCTGACAACTCCCCGGTCAAACTGGGTCAAATAAAAAGACCCCAAATAAAAGAATACCCTTAGATAGTTTCTCAGGCCATCTAGGGGTATTCTAGCATATTGACCCACTACCCCTTTTTACGTCTGTTTGACTTCTCTACTTAAAAGATGTAAACTATATATAGGAGGTGAAATATGTGGAGACCTGAAGAAGGATGGGAGAACCCGTACGATAAGGCTAAATTAGCAGACACTATATTAGAATATTATAGATTTGATGCTGGGAGTTATGGAGGGATGATAAGTGCTTCGCAAAGGGCAGAAGGTAGTCAAGCCTTTGAACTCGGCGCAGATGCGATGCTAAAGGCTTTGATAAAAGAAGGAATACCTAATGATGTTTACCAATCATATTTACATGGTGCTAATCTCGCTGGTTTCATCGGTCTCAAGGAACCTCATTCCTACATGGGAAGGAAAGGTAATTTAGTCTTTATCCCTGATGAGGAAGATAAATGAAAAAGGTATTTACCAAGTACGACCAGATACTACTTAAAATCGTTGTACCTGTAATAAAACCTATCGCTCAGAAGTTACTGGAAGATGGCACATCCATTAATATCATTGATTTATTATGTGAAAATCACGATTATGTAATTACTAACATAGAAGAAGGTTTAGAAGGAGTTAAATTTATAGACTATGAGGAGGTGAAAGCGGACACGTTACCTTTAAACCCACCTGATACTCAAGGGTCTAGGGACTGGGTTCATAAAGCATAAAGCTAATGCATCAGCTCTGTCAGGTGATTTTAAGCCCCTTGCTTTCATATCTTCCTTAGACTCTATTATGATTTTGTCCTGTCTGTCTAAGGGTTTTTTCTTAATGTCTGTTACTTGCTTTAATAATACCTTATCGTTAGGGATATCAATCGTTCCTGCCTTAAATCTATCTGCAAGATTCCAGAACATTTCAGCACGAACATTAGCAAATAGTTTATGATTTTTAGCTTTTGATTGAAATGTAATTCCATTAACTTTGTATTTTAATGCTTTCAACCCGTCAACAATACCTGGATTATAGCCCTCATCTATGTTAATAATATTGCATGGGGTTTCGGCTTCTTTTAAGAGTTTTAGTTCATGCACTATTTTACCAATAGAGGCTTCGGTATCGGATTTCTTCCAGAAGACGCTTTTAATTACCCTACTTCCGTGTCTTATATATAGGGCGTTTTCATCTTCGCCAAATCTAGCTGTATCAATCCCCATTGCGTATTCTTCTTCTTTATCGGGTTTTATTTCTCTGTTAATTGCCAGTTCAGCCGCCCCAAAGGGGATTAACCTATCGGTCTCACCGGAGGGGAAGTCCCCTTTAATAAAAACTTCATATAATGGATTATCTTCCCCCCATTCTAACTTCTTAGCTTCAACATATTCTTTAGAAATCAAAAAAGAAAAATCGCCCTCTTCTCCGGTGAAATTGGGCGTATCAAATGCCGATATGTGGAACGAATTGAAAGTAGCAGAAGTAAAACTATCCCTGAATTTACCCACCGACTGAGTAGGGTTGCCTATAATTAACTGACGAGTCCACCCCGAACTTAAAGGATTATCTAAAGCCCCGTAAACTTCTTCAGGGACCCCGCTGGCCTCATCCACGATAACTAATACGTGTCTATTATGATACCCCGTTACTCTGTCCGATTCATCAGTAGAGAACCCAAGAGCAAACCAGTCTTCCGCGAGATTTAAGGATACCTGAGTAATCTCACCCCCTATTGGTCTTCGAGATTGTGCATGTCTGGTACGTATCTCCCTCCATAACTGCTCTTTAACCTGTCTAAAACTCCTACCAGTTGTCAGAACGGTAGCCGGCCTGAAAGCACACAGGAACCATAACACTATTAAAGCACTAACTCCCGTCTTCCCTACAGCAGAACACGACCTCACGCTTGTACGTGGGTTGTCACGCACTGAGTTGCAAATCTGGGCCTGTTTAGACCATAGTTTGACCCCTAATACATCTTCTATGAATCTAACGGGATTTAAACGCCAGTAATTGACAACCTCAGAACCCTCCCCACTTAACAGAGGGACTTTCTGACGCTTATCTTCTTTTATCTTACTTATTACTTCTGTAAAGGGATTATCCATTAAATCATCGGTAATTTCACTTTATTAGTGCGTATTAACTCCTCGGCAATCTGCCAGTCCATCTCTGTGTTTATATCAAAGCCTCCATATCCCTGAGTAAAGAAGGGCATTACATAAAACCCTGATATAGAATCTTTATCTAAAACTCTAGTCCATGCTATTTCAAGAGAGGCGTTTTGAATATATATTTCAGGTAATGTCTGATAGGGTTGGCTGTGCATCTCTGGGTATAGTGGTAACATCATATATTTGTTTTCAATACGCCACATCTTGCAAGGGTGCTGGCTACACTTCTCTACAGCCCTCAGTGAATCTACCTCCTGTGCTGTAAATTCTCGCCATGCCCTTTGTATCGTTTCTGGTGTACGAAAAGGTGAGGTAGGTCGTAAGATACTAAAGCAATCATAAAAACGCCCAGATATTGATTGTACGTTGTCTAAGGTGTATTTAACCCATTGGATGTCAGGGGATATATCAGTAGCGTACTCTTCAGGTCTCATTATCACTTCAGCCCCGTAGCTTCTGGCAATGTCGGCGTACTTATCTGAATTGGTTGAAACTATAACATCATCAAATACCTTACTCTCTAAAGCAGCTTTAATCGTCCAGTAAATAAGAGGATTGCCCCCTAAGAGTTTAATATTCTTATCAGGTATTCTCTTAGAGCCACTGCGACAGGGGATTAGGGCTACACAATTAGTCATTTATATCCTCTACAATTGTAAGGGGAGGTGCGTATTCTTTTAATTTATCCCATACTTCATCTTTAAGTTCTAATCTTATATATTCTAATGGTGAATCCATATCTTTATAAACAGGTAGTTTTATCATTTTCACGCCCATGCGCCTAAACCTCCATCTACTCTCCAGTCTACGCCTGTAAGTTCGGGACAGCATACAGCATATAAGAGCGTCATTTGCAGACTCTCCTTAGAGACACACCTATTAAGAGGGATATTGTGCAGGAACTTCTCTAGGAATGCAGGTTCTAACTTCCCACCATCGTAAGCACTAAATGACGGTGTGACTGCCCGTATGTTGTATCTACCGTATTGAACGCAGATTGATTTACTTAAACCTCTTAGACCCCACTTACTTAAATTGTATCCTATTGGTTTCTCAAAGTCCTCTGGATAGTTCCTGTAATCAGCACCACCATATCCTTGAATAGAACCTATGTTTACAATCACTCCCCCGCCGTTTTTAATCATTGAAGGTATGAAAGCCTCGCAGACATTAACCGCACCCTGTAGATTAACGTCTAATATTTCTTTACAGTTCCCAAAGAATGTAGCTTTTGAAGTCGGCGGGTTGTCTATGGCAGCGTTGTTTACGATAATATCAACAGGAGACCAATGACCAGCAAGGAAATTTAATTTCTCTCTATCCCTGACATCATCCATTGGCAAATCTATTATATGAACATCTGCACCAGCCGTTCTTAAAGTCTCGCACCATATAGGAGCTAAAAGACCCTTACCGCCAGTCACTACTGCCTTTTTACCAGTTAAATCAAATAGATTAGTCATTTATAAGAAGTCTCCAAAAGAATCTCTTTATAGAGTTCATGGCTGCAATCTTCTCTTTCCTCTCTACGGCGAACCGCTTCTTCAGACGAATATCATCTTGCCATGCAGTTTCTATATAAACCCCACCATCCCAACAAGGATATTCACATACATTCTGTTTCATCATTCCCCCCTTAAAGACCTATCCATTGTTTATTTTGCAGTGTCCATTTTATAACCCTCTCCAATGAAGGCAGAAACTCTATGGGGGGTTTCCAACCCATGCTTGCAAGTTTACTACCATCTAAACTATAGCGGAGGTCGTGGCCTGGACGGGTGGCGTGGAAATCCAGAAATTCATATATAAGTGGCTTGCCTATAACTTTAGATATGAACTGGGCAAAACTAAGAACGTCCAGTTCTTCACCCGCAATATTATACTTATCCTCCGGCTCTCCCTTAGCCAATAAGAATGTAACCGCATTAGCTACATTCCTACAATGAATCCATTTCCTGGTACTAATACTATCCTTCTGCCCGTGAATAGTAACCGTCTCACCTGTGAGTATTTTCTTGATTGTCATCGGCAGAAACTTTTCCTCATGCTGTCTCTCCCCAAACATATTCATTGTATGAGTAATGATAATCGGTATCTGGAAAGAGTGCGCAAAGGAAAGTGCTAAATCATCAGCCCCGGCTTTAGCCCCGGAATACGGGTTAGATGGTCTGTGTGTGTCCCATTCTTTGTAATCGACCCCAGGTGGAGCGGGTCCGAAAACCTCATCGGTGGAGAATTGAATATATTTAGTAAGTTTCTTCTGATAGTGCTTGGTATATTCAAGAAGATGGCAAGTCCCAAGTACGTTACTTAATACAAATGGCCTTGAATCAATCAGACTTCTTTCAACATGCGTCTCGGCTGCAAGGTGAACAATGTAATCAACCTGCCCTATTTGATTAATAACTGTATCATTAAAAGATGAACGTAAGTCATGCCAGACAAACTTTACACGGTGCTCATTTTCAGTAAAGATACCAATATCTTTAACCCGCCCTAAATTCCCTGCATAGTTTATCCCCTCTAAACCAATAACGTTCCAATCGGTATCCTTCAGAATATGCTCCAATAAATGATGCCCGAAAAACCCTGCTATACCTGTGATTAAAATCGTCTTCATACTTTATTCCCTAAATGCTTCAGGCATAAACTTTCCATTCTATTTAAAGTTTGCCCCCTGTAAGGGAATCTTGAATCCTCTTTTAAATCTTTCATTGATATTTTACCACGAGTAAAGTTTTTTAGCAACTTTACTAACTCCTCTTTTGAATGAACGGGGGTTGAAATTTCATCAATGATAGGGTGTTTATTCGTTCTGTGTGGGACAAGTAATCTAAATGATTCTTTCCCAATCCCTGCTACAGTAAAAAGCCCCATAGAATAGATAGACCCCACAACAGCCACATTAGACCAACGCATACAAAGGTTAAAATCCATCTTCTCATCTGGAATGAAAACATTATCGTATTTAAGTTTTTCTGCACCAGGGTCAACCACATCGTAATGGAATGCTCTGCGCTTTATGACAAAATACCAATCACTGCATTCCTTTGCCGCGTACTCTATCCATGACATAGCTTCTCTAGGAGCCTCAGTAAAACCATCATTCAATTGCCCGAACTGTGACAGGTAAAGGAATACAGGTTTATCACCACTAGAAATTACTTTAGTATTTATGAGCGCATTGCTGATTTCCTGACTCCCAACAATAGTATAAGTCGGGGTTCGGTCTGAGACTTTTAACAGTTCATCTATCATTGTCTGATTCCAAACACAAACCTCTTGAGATATTATCGGGGCAGAGAATATCATCGGCTCTTCATAGTGATACAGAATCTTATAGAATTTATCCGCTTCTTTAGATAAAAGCAACTCCGCTGCAATCGGCAACCTTTCCTGCATCGTAACCATAAGGCGGGGCTTGAGTTGTCTGAGTATATCGCCGGCAACGCTCAACTTGTGGGAACTCATCATCATCATGTATAAAACTTTAAGGGGATTGTGGAGTAACTTAGTAAAATCAAGGGGGTGTTTACGGATGATTTGGGCATACAAAATAGCTGTTATCAATAATGCCCTGCAAAATATTTTGAATGAAGATACCCGATTGTACCCGTAGGTTAATCGCTTTCTGAAATTGACAATAGTGGTAATACTTATTTTAGGGTAGACATCAGCCACCCATATATACATATTGGAAGAAGTGATAACTGCGCAGCGATATCCCCTTTTTACCAGCCGAGCTACAAGAGGTAACATAGATTCCTGAATACTTGGTTTAGTAGAAGAGCAAAATATAACCGCATCACAGGGGTCAAAAGTGAAATTCAGTTTCAAGGGGTGGAGAACGAATAATATGATGAATTGAATAAATAAAATACAATTCCTCATTTTAGTTTTTAATCCGAAAGCAGAATGATAGGGGGAAATAAGATAAAAGCCTCCGGCCAGAACTTCGGGAAATTTACTCCATAAGGATTTGGTAGCCTCGATATAGGCTCCCCACAATTCACGCCATAGTGTTCCCTCTGCGCCTTCTTTTTCATTAATCCTCATAAGGTATCCTTATAGTGTTTATATATTTTCTATCGCTTTCAAGCATACTCCATGCCAATATAGAATCTTTGGTAATATCAGTGTTAATTTTTTTACCGATTACTCCATCTAACAGGCTGGGGGATATCCCCGTCCCCGGCCTTTTAAATATCAGGTCTTTTTCACGCAGTATACGCCCCTTTGACAGATTTTTAGCTAAAACGATACTCCGCCGTGCGTACTTCCTGGCTCTTACTTCACAATCCGCAACTTGCTTCTTCCCCCCCAGAAGCGTCTCACATATTCTCACCTGCTCAATAAGTTTTTTTAATTCATCAGTGTCAACCGATATACAATGGTCCGCGCTCTTACCTAAAGTTTTATCTACCGTATAATGCTTCTCAATTAATACCGCCCCTAAAGTTCTGGCTATAACAGGTGTTAAGATACCCAAAGTATGATCGGATAGCCCGATTAAATAGGGGAACTCATTCTTCAAATGACTGATAGCATTTATATTTGCATCCTTATTTTTGGTAGGATAACATAGAGTGCAGTGCATAATGACAATCTCTTTATTTATCGGTTCGATTATATCCACGGCTTCGTGAATCTCATTTATCGTACTGCCCCCGGTGGATAGTAAAATAGGCTTTCCCTTTTTGGCGATATACTTTAAAAGGGGATGGTTGGTTAAATCACAAGAAGCTATCTTAAAGGCTTTCATGCCTAACTTATCCAGGTAGTCAACGGCTTCATTATCAAATGCGGTAGACAGAAAGTCTATCCCGTATTTATCACATAATTCCTTTAACTTCTTATGCTCTTTATAGCCAAAGGAATCTAAAAGTGAGTAAGAGTCATATTGAGACCCTTCACATTCACCATCCCAATCCCAGAATCTAGGGGCATCTTTCGTGGTTAGCTTCTCAGCCTTATAGGTTTGGAATTTTATGGCATCCGCCCCAGATTCCTTTGCCCCCCTGATTAACCTTTCGCCAAGCTCCAGAGAGCCGAGATGATTCACCCCAGCTTCGGCAATAATATAGGCTCTTTCCCCTAATCTATCAAAGAATTCCGACATTGCCTTCCCCTTATTTCACTCTGTAATGTAGCCCTATCAGGTGACTTACTTAGGCTGCCCTCCCTCTGGAAGTAGCGGTAATATGGCAACCGCAAATGGTAGCCGTTAAAATTCTTCATATACCTGAGAATCAAATCATAATCTTCACTGGTTCTCAATTTGGGGTCATATAATCCTATTGATTCAAGATAGGACTTACGGAACATCACACCAGCACCATTATTTAAGAGTTTTTCCAATGTGTTTATTTCAACCCTTCTCTCTTCCCCCTCGTCTACTTTAATCTGGTCGCAATAAACGAACCCGATATCATCATTCCATTCAAGAATCTCCGACATAATAAAAAGTATGTTCCGGTTAATGTAATCATCCCCATCAACTCTAATAATGTATTTACCTTTAGCTTTTTCTATCCCGATGTTAGATGCTTCAGCTACCCCAACATTCTTCTCCAGGAAAATCGGTTTGACAAAATGCCCAAGACCTGTAATAATTTTTCTGCTATAATCCGTGCTGGCATCGTCAACAACTATAACTTCAAACTCCTCTTCCGGGAGAGTCTGATTCAAGCAACTCCGTGTAGCCCTGTCAATATAATCCGCTAAGTTATAACAGGTGATGATTACGCTGACTTTCATGGTATCCTTCAAGCCGTGGAATTCCTTTGTTGATTTCCAGTAATTCCGGGTGAACTTCAAATAGGTGACAGATGTCACCAGTATTAAATATATCCCCCTGCCATAACTTCTTGTAGACCTCTCTTACTAATTCTAAATCACAGGGATAGTCTACACACAATCTCATCGGGGGAAGATTCGCCACAATGCCCCCTATCTTGAAACGCTCGTCATGATGATAAATAAATGGGGTAACATGCTCCCGTTCAAAAGATTTGGCTTCCTTCCATGCCTGCTCTAATACTTCAAAAGAAAAGACCTCTACGTGCAACCCTTCGGGGTAACTTCTGTTACTAAAGTAGTCATATCCATCATAAAGATTAATAACTGTATCAATTGTCTCTGGGTCAATCAATGGGTTATCCCCGCAAACCCGCACGATATTCTTAACTTTCTTGGCTGCTTGATAGAAACGGTCTAGCACGTCTTCCTCGCTACCACGGAAAGTTTTAATATGGTATTCTTCTGCAAACCTTACAATCGGGTCGTCTTCTGGATTAATGGTAGTAGCCACAACCAAATCATCAATCTTGGAATGTCGCACACGATTAACAACATGCCACAGGAGAGGCTTACCGCTTATCTCTTTAAGCACCTTCCCCTTAAACCTTTTCGACCTCATTCTAGCCTGTATAATAGCTAACATTTTTACTCCACACGGTCTTATTCCCACTTAAAGAAGTTACCGCAACCCCAATATCTAAGGCGTACCGAATATTACACCACCACCAATCATCTACCCTGATAGGGTATAGTCTGGCATACTCTCTATCGTACTTTACGGCAACAAATGGTTCATCCTGGTAAATAGGGCTATCGGTTTTAATGACCATCATGTCTCTAATTATTTCAACATCCATAAATACTTTTTTAATATCAAGATTGTCTAATCGCTGGACAGCCGCGAGTGCACCGCAGTATTCCCAGTTAATATTATATTTAAGTGACGCCTTGGTAAGCATTTTATATACGCAGTCGGTCTCTTCCCTCATATCTCGATGGTCGTGGCTGAAGTAAGACAGTAAAATAGGCCGTTCATAATATCTGGCCATAGCAAAGCATTCATCTACATCGTATTGATTTACCTCGCATAACCGAGATTTTAAATCATTGCATTTTACAATATATCGCCTCATACTCCCGGGCTTTGTAAAGTCTTCAAAAGAAGGATGATAAAAGCCCTGGTGTGATGGTGTACCAAACCAGTTGAAGTCAAAAATGTTATCCGTGGGGTACGACTTTTTAGAAACACGGTTGGAATAGTCAACCATAATATTCTTCTCAAGCCAGTGGGAGCACTTGTTGTCTTCAATCGTCCCGCCCGCACGGAACACTTCGGGGAAATCATGTCGGTCAATCAACCTGTGGCAGAGAATATTATTATATTCATCGCTTGAATCCCAATCACCACTCCATTGGTCGCCTACCCCGTTCGTTGGGGGGTGATGGTAATGCCAGTACAGGTGGTCGAATTGAGTAGGCAATGAAATGATGTGGTCATAGGTATCATTATATTTCGTAACACGGTTCTTAGGATTTGTCTTAAACCCTGTGAAGTCCATGAGAAACCAGTTATACAAATAGGGATTGCCGAAACTATCAGCGTGTAATTGGCGGAAACGGTCAGATGTAAGTTCACCCAACGACTCCATTATCTCTTCCCATGTGCCCATGAACTCCTGTGAGCCGTCTTCTCTCCTGCGGACATCACCACCAATTGGCCCCTCGGTATCTACACAGTGCGTTACAAGTACAATATTATTCATCCTAACCTCATTACACTTTGTGAACATCTTTTAGCTGCGATTTCACAATACGGCTCTTTTAACTCCGAGATAATGCAACGCCGATTTAACTGCTTGCTGGCCAGTGCCGTAGTACCCGAACCGCCGAAGGGGTCTAAGACTATATCACCTTCCCTTGAACCTAGCATGATTAGATAGGACATGAGTTTAAGAGGCTTGACGGTGGGGTGATTATTTCTCATTAAAGTGTGTTTCTTTTCACCGCCGTTTGTTTCAAATGCTCCCGATGGCAAGAATGGAGTTTCTCCTTTATCAAGATATTTATTCTTCTCTGACTTGCTGGCTTTTGGTACGATTAAAAAGGGGAGTGTTTCAGCCCACTTGTCTAAATCAAAGTAGCGGGAGAATGAACCAGAGTCGCCTAATCCTTTTGACTCAGGAGAATATCTAGCATTACCCCATATAGCATCGGTTCTGTTAGCCTGATTACCGCCAGTTGACTTTGTTACCCTACCGTCATTCAGTACATCATCACTGACTAAGAGATTGGCTGGAAAACGACCTTGATTATTTGGCTTCAGGGCACTACCTATACCATTAACCCCACCAAAAGGTTTTACGCCACTAAAAACCTTACTGGCTTTTGCTTCTAGTATGTCTTTGTCAACTTCACTCTCATAGGGTATCCGTCCGTCATCCAGCCACGTGATACCCTTCCTGTTTCTAAGAGCCTGGTCAACAAAGGTCTTTTCACTTAACGGCTTCATCGCCACGATTATGATTTCAACGGCGGGTTTTGGTTGGAATCCCCCATAACTGCCGTCTAGGGCTTTGGCTTGGGGAGTGGCGGGAGCTGTTAGGGGGATAACGGGTAAGTCATTTATATCACCGTAGAGATTGGAAAATTTAGTCGTGGCTTTATTTCTTCGCTTGGCTTCGGGGTCATCACCCACCACTTCCCTTTCAGCCCCCAACCTCTTATCCACTGCTTTACTGATATTCTGCGCCTTCGGGAATCCACTGGCATACGCCCAGAAGATAGGCGTGAAGTTCACCATGAATCCCGCATCCTCTAAACTTATAATCATCCTTGAGAGACAGTCGGCTCTGGGTATGCTCATCACAAAGGCGAACGACCCGTCCTTTAATACCCTGAAACATTCTTGCCATATCCTTTTATCGGGTAACGCCTTGTCCCAGTCCTTCCCCATGAACCCTATCCCATACGGCGGGTCAGTAGCCAATAAGTCAATGCTATCACTCGGCAGTTCGGGAAGTACCTTTAATGCATCACCGCAAATATGATAAACAGCATCATCCTGATAATAGGCCAATGGTAACTCTAAGTTATTCCATTCCATCTGGTTTCCTTAATATCAAAACGTCCTGCTCGGTATTATCCAGTGTTCGTCTAATTATCTTCCAATAGCCGATTATGTATTTCTCAATAGAAAAGCCTATCTCCTTACATAAAACACCTACCTTTTTGATTGGATAGGCCATGCAAGACGAAGGGGTATCATGTACTGCCGTAAATCCCTCTTCGCATTTCCAGTTAAAGTGCCATTTCAATCCTTTATACTTGGGATTATAGAACTGGTCTATAAGATAGAATGTTGCCCATACCTTCCCTCCAGGTTTTAAACAACGGTAGGCTTCTCTTAAATTACGTTCAATTGTTTTTAACCGAATGTGGGTGAAAATTGAATTGAATATAACAAGGTCAAAACTCTCATCGGGGTATTCAAACCTGTACTCATCAGGCTGTATCGTTCCTTTTGTATTGTAGTAGGGGTGGAATATATCCGCATATATAAATGAAAAATTGTCGTTTGTTCTTAGTAGTTGTTTTAATGCCTTGATTCTATTTGGGTCAACATCAAAACCCGCATAAATACCATGAAATTTATTCTTATTCCCTCTGACAAAGGCAGAGGCCAATCTACCATCTCCACAACCTACATCCAGAACACTACCCCCTAAATTAAGGGGTACGTGAACGGATATCAACTCAAAGATTTCCTGCCCGAATAATAGTGCATAGGGGACACTCTGCTCCCCACGCAGAAAACAGGGATTAATTATACAATAGTAGTGGCTGTCTTCAAGGTGTAAACCATTCCACCGGCGGGGTAGTTTACTGAATGTTTTGTTTATGCAACCTATAATCACTATTTCACCGCATATATTTCTATCATATTGTCCCAGAATGGGAAAACCTTTGGCCTACCGAGCAGGCGTAGTTCTTTAGAGAATCCATCCATATTTAATCATCCCCGATTTAAGGTTCTCCTTTACAAACCACTGGTATAATTCATTCATTAAGCCCACCCGAAATGAAATCAAGCATTCTAAATCCCAGTCATTGAAAGATAGATAACCCTTTAGTTGGGCGAACCGCCTCAGTCTCCGTGAAAAACTACACTGTATTGAGGTTATATAGCACAGGTATTGCATCAACAAGGGAAATCGGTTTGTAAACGTATAATAATTGGAGAAATTCACGCTACCATCAACCTCCCCTGTAAAGAAGTTTGTTCTCTCTTCAAACATTTCCCACGCCTGATGCGCTACCCTAATATATTCACCCACGACATTAGATAAAGCACGGTAATTGCTACGGATTTCCTCATTGCTAATCCTGGGGAATGCGATATTAAGATATTTTTCAACATTCCTGATACTTAAATCCATTGATTTCAAATACAATAGAGTCCGTCTAATATCATGGACACTCTTAAGATGTTCCAGCAGGCAGATACGCTCAGGAAGCCACTCTATAATTTCAATGGCATCAAATAATTCGTTTTCGTTCTTTTCAATTTCTAATTCATCACCCCAGACCTGCTGCAAGTCAAACCGTTCCAAATAATTGATGTATTTCATCATAGATTCCGGCATAACAAGCACATTGCCACCCACAAGGTATTCCCTGACCTTCGGACTGATTTTAGGCACAGCATCAACTACCAGAAAGTCAATATCTGAGATACCAGGGTCGTTTATAGTGCCGATAGTATAAATAGCCTTCGCTTTCCTATTGTCCTGACAGAATAAGTCAATCACCTCCATGTAGTCTGCCATGCTTAAAACAGGTGGATATTTAAAGTCGGTCATTCATCTCCTCAGCCAGTTTAGATGCTTCACACAGGTAGTCTTCACCAAGTATTTCCTTTACCCAACCAGAGATTTTGTTCCCTTCTGTTTCAACCCAAAGGCTACGTATATTAGAAGCCTTCTCAACAATTCCCCAATTCTTAAACTTGGGGCAAGCATCAAAGGAATATTTCTTATAAACACTCTTCCCTTTAAGCCCAAGATAGTAGGATGGCAGCAGCATGACTAACGAGAGCAGATATTTGAGTTGGTACATCGCATCATTTCTAAAGTGGCTTAAAAGAAACTCCCCCTTGTAGGGGTGATGCCTCAATTCACCCTGTTCGCAGGCTTGTTTTAAGGTCTCACATATTTTATGGAATACTACAAACCATTCCTCACCACAGTCCCTTACTCTAAGGTTCATTTTACTTTGCCCCAGGAGTGAAACGGAGTAATCAAAGATAACGGGGGGTAGGAACGTATCGGGATAAGCCTCTAAATCATATTCTGTAATAAACTGCAATCCATGATGGTGTAAGGGGTCTATTTCCCCAAGAATAGGGTGCATTGCAAGACATAACTCTCGTAATTCAAGTAATTTGCCCGGGTCGTCCAACGTTTCCTTTTTAATCACCAGAAGAGCATCGACATCACTCCACCCTTTAATGTAATCACGGGTTGCCAGACTCCCATGTAGAATGAAATGAGATATATAGTGATTTAATTTCTCCGTTTGCTGTAATCGTTTCAAGGGTTCTATGTAATCTTGGTCCTTATACTTAGACCAATCTATAGATGGGATGTCTTTCTCAATTTCCTCTCCCTCAAACATGTGGAGATTATGGTATGCAGCCTTGATATTCATAGCTATCATGTATAGAGTATGCCCTTCTAAATCGGACGGGTGGAGAAACCAATTTAAGAGGGCATTACTGCTATTCTGCAAATCAACTTTCTCTTCTTTTGTAACCTCAGTGTCTACTTTTAGTTTACGCACCCAGAAAGAACTGCTTTCTTTATCCGATGATGCCATAGGGGTTGGTGAACAATCTAATAGATTAAAATTTGAAAGCCCACGTTTGTAGTCCTCAAAGACCGTGGGTTTAAATACCCCCCTGGATCGGGTTTTTGAAATTAAATGCTTCCCTTCCATCATTTGAGCCAGGTAAACGGTTTTCGCGGAACGATTCACATAGCTTAAATAATTCGCCACCACTTCCGGCTCCATCTCCTGAAAGGAGCACGCACTCCAGAATAAGTCGCTCTCGATACTATCAAGAATGGGGAATTTATGACTCCCGAATAAGAAGATTTTACCCCTTCGGTCTTCCGGCAACTTTGTCATCTCTCTGGTAGATTCGTAAGGCACTACACAATCAGGGAAAACAGCAGATAAATACTGCTGGCATACGTATAATTGAGGGGGGATATCAAAAAGCAATATACAGATATCAGGATACAATTTCTTAATCACTTCGGCCTGTTTCCCCGCCCCACTGCCAAGTTCAACCATTGTTTTAACCGAATCAAAGTTAATATAGCGACAGCAATATAAATACTGCCTGTAATAATGCAGGATTTTATAGGTGTACAACTTGCCGTCTATTTCAATGACGTGTTCGGGGTTGCCAACTACAGATGCTTCAAATTCCCTGAATGATTTAGCCCCTATTCGTTTAGACTCTTTATCTACGGAGGTTTTCATTCTATGACGAACTGCCTTGTCAATTAATCTAATTTGTGCATTATGCAGCTTCTCTATAATTTTGCTTTTCTTAAAATCAATTGGTATTTCCGGGTTATAATCAGTCGCCCCGAATTTAGAGAGGATTGTTTCCTTTCTTCTCCTAAAATCATGCAATCCTAAATGTAATAATTCGGGGAGAGAGAACTTTTCATAAGTCTTCCAGTAAATAGTAGGTTTATAAATCCCGGGGGCTGCCTCTGTATCATCCAGCATTGTTTTAAGGACACTAAAATTATCATTTACCTGGATAGTACCTCTATACAGCGAGTAGTTTCTACCCATCTACTAAATCCTCAAAAGTGACGTTCTCATCCTCCTTTAATGCCCTGAGAGTATTCTTCCCGATGACATTACTTATCTCATAAGGGGGTAAACCATCGTTGGGAGATTTTATGGCAATATCATCATACGTTAAGGTATGACCAATCGGTAAGTCACTTGAAACCACTAATTTCTTACCCATCTTGCGTAGACCATTCGATTCGCTGGCGTAAAATTGCTTAATACCATCGCCTAAAGCTAAGTGCGCTCTCTTTAAGTCACGTACTAACTTCCTGAGTCCTTGAGGTTCTAAGGAGAAAGCATGGTCGGTTCCCTTTGAGGCTCTGTTTAAGGTAAAATGCTTCTCTATAATTCTCGCTCCCAACATATAACCCACTAAGGACATCGCAATACCGCTATCGTGGGCGGAGAGTCCTACAACTATACCAGGGAATATCTCTCGATAGGTCTTGACTACGTTTAAGTTCATCTCTTTAAAATCACAGGGGTAACTACAGGTGCATTGCATGAAACACAACTGAGAATTAATCGGCATAATAGTGCTATACGCTCTTACAACATCAGTTATCGTACCTCCCCCAGTGGAGACTATCATCGGTTTCTGGAAATGAGCTACATACTCCAATAGAGGGGTGTTGGTTAAATCACCGGACGCTATCTTGAAAGCCGGCACACCTAAATCAAAGAGAAAGTCGGCACTCTTAAAATCAAAGGCGGTGGCGAACATCGTTATACCGATTTCTTTAGAGTATATCTGTAATTTATGGTATTCATCATTAAACTCCAGTGCTTCACGGTGTTCTCCGTAAGTCTTGCCGTAACTGTTCTCATTGACATAGGGCGAGTCGTACAGTTCTTTAGTGTAAAGTGTTTTGTTATCCCTCTTCTGGAACTTGACAGCATCCGCACCGCATTCTTTAGCTACTTTAATCATCTCTAAGGCCGTTTGTAAACTACCTCCGTGATTATGGCCTATTTCAGCTATAACGTAGCACTCATCACCTATATGCTTACCGTCAATTATCATTTAGACTTCCAATACTTAGGCACTACCTCTTCCTTAGAATCGATATCGGCCTGTTTTTGCAAGTTATCGCTTAATTCCTGTATGCTCATTTTCAGCCAGAAGTTATAAAATTCAAGGGCATTCATACCGGGGGCTAGCTCTATCATGGCTTTGTTTATCCGCCCACCGGATACCCTGTCCTCGGCCTCAAGCTCGGCCATAAAAGCCAGACAATAGCGTTCGATAATATTACCCATCGGGAGTCCCGTATCCTGGGAGACAACCTTGAGCATACAAAACAAGTCGAAGTCAAATTCCATGTAAAAGTTAGCAGCTTCCCTAAACATCTTAGATAGAGTCATACCCCTTGACCCCGCAAAGCTCTCAAAGCGTGCCTTGCGGTCTGGCGTTAGTGATACTGCGCCCATTACATTGTTTTTTCCCATAATACCTACTCCTTTTTTTATTCTTTTAAACTTCCTTTACTTATTAAATTAATGTTTTTAAATATATGAGTTTGGATAGTATCTAGACTTCTGCATTTAGCTTCCAAGATTTTAATGGTTACTTTAAGTTCTTTACAAATGCGATGTATATCGGCTGTTTGGCTATTCAAGGCATTAGCTAAGTAAGCGATTTCATTAAGTTCTATATCCATTTAAACCTCATCAGGGATAAATATTTCACCTTCTATTTATTTAATGTAAGATTATTCTTTACTAAAGATTAATATGTCCTCTTTATCCAATTTTGGCATAGTGTTTATAAAATGGGGGCATAGTTTTTCTATTATCTCTATTGTTTTAATTCGTTCTTCGGTATCCATAGGTAATAACATGGCAATTATGGCTTTATCAATCTTAACTGGGCATTTTAGTCCTAATTTACATTTCGGGTTTGTCTTACTGCCTTTACGATTATCGCATTTCAGTAAGGCAATCGTGCGCCAGAATGATTGAGATTGGAGTTTCCGATAGTGGCGTTCCTTAAAAGTAAAGCCCGCCGTCTCACATAGTTTGATAGTGTCCTCATCAAGACGTACTTCCTGGCGATTCCTGATAAAGTTTTTAGTAACGAGAATTAGTAAACCTTGAGGCTTCAGCACGGCAAAGCACTGTTGATATACCTGAAGCATGGCCTCTAAATATGAGGCTGATTTTAAGTTACCGATGTTGTCTGGTCGGCCTCGCTCCGTATAAGTCGTATCCCAATGTATATCTTTAGATATTCTTTCATGTGCTGGCGAGTGGTGTTTCTCCCCGATTGCTTCCTCATACGGTGGACTTGTGATAATGGAGTCAATAGAACCATAAGATAAGTTACCCAGATTGTTGGGGTTATCGCCGTAGCCTTCGGTTTGCGCTGATGGTTTACTCGGGTCCCGCCCCATCTCCGTGCGTATTCTCAATAAGTCTTTGCTCATGTAAGGCTCGGAGTTTCCGCCGTGCGGTGGAGACGTTATTACAGCATCCAATTTGCCATAGGGTAAGCATCCAATATTATCAGGGTCCTTTGAGTAACCATCCCCATAAGTAGAACCAGCTATGTTACCTTTGGAGAGCCAGACATCAGGGCGTAATCCATTATACTTTCCTTCTGCTATCCTCTTACGGGCAGCATCAGCACCAGAGCCTTGTATTTGCGCTGCATAAGGCGGGCTGGTTATAATCTTGTCTACCTTCCCCAATGCCTGCCGATAGGACATTCTCTGGGGGTCGTTATCATCAACCTCTGCATCTGATAAGCGGTTGCCGTAAGGTGGTGAAGATATAATAGAATCGCACAGTATCCCCTCTAATTGTCTGGCATCACCCTGTATTATTTGGGCCGTTCCCATAGAATGACCGAGCTGAGAACCACGCTGCTGTATCTTCGCCCAGTTGCCTTGCATCATGTCGCAGAACTTCTTTTCAAGCTCCACGCAGATAACATGCCTGCCCATTGAACAGCCCACCATGACAGTACCGGAGCCAGCCAAAGGGTCAAGTATCACGTCACCTGGCTGGGTATAGTTGTCTATAATCCAGAGTTGTAAGGGCAGCATCATCTTGGCAGGGTGACTAAAACTTAACCCCGTGAACCAGGACTTCCGGTGCTTCGTATCACTGTTAAATGTTATTATTGACATAATCCTAAAACTTATTTTTAATTGGATTTTCTAAGAGGCATGCTCTCAGAGCCTGTCGCAATGTTTGTAAATTATGACCCCCTACCTTTACATAAACATAATTGTTAGCCCCATCTTTGAGACTAGCTTTTGTACCTCTGCCATTATCTTGCCTGGTGTCATAGAATTCGTGCCTAGCCTTTTGGACAGCATTGGCTAAAACTTTAAGTACAAGATAAGAAATTAAAAACATACTACCCAGTACCATAATACCCTTGTTTAAAATAGCCTTCATATTAGTGGCCTTATTCTCCATATCAATATCAGCTAAGTGCCTGATACCATCAGTTTTACGTAACCCGCATTGGTACCTCTATTCTTATGAGCCATATACCCCCCCATTGTTAATATATTCAATAGGGGTATTACCTTTTGTTAGTTTAAGACATTTATTATCCACTGTTGTCCTCCTTATATATTTGAGTTGGCAAACATCTTCATCCTTTATAGAAGAGGGATTAGCCCGTAATTGCTTTTATACTATTACCCACTTAGTACCGTTCCGTATTTTATTAAATTTCTCTTTCATTACACTAAGTTACGATAAGGGCTATACTTATAAGAATTAGAGAATCCACCCTTCCAATTAGGGTTATTCTCTCCCAAGATATTTAAACTTCTAACAGGATTAGGTTTTGATTTACCAATACTGATTTTTCTACGAGTTTCCTCACTACGTTTAATACCAGTTAGATGTTTTGATGAGTGAAGTCCCCAATAATACTTCTCAAAGTTGCTCATTCTATCATCAAGTGAATCCCTATTAATATGATGTATAATATCACGATTCCCCAATACTTCGTTTGTATAGAAACACCACATATCACGAGATAAATAAGTTCTAGGGTTAGTAGTAGAACGATTAACCCATCTCCCACAAACACAAACCGGTCTGTATTTTTTGCCATTAAATTCTATTGTCTTAATTTCCACGACTCTCCATCCCAACATTTGTTATATTTTTCAGCCATACAAAAGGCTAACCCAAGTTGTTCCATAGAGATGAACTGTTTGGCGTAACCTTTCATGCAAAATATATAATCATGAGTGCCTGCATCTACGAAATCAACCATCCCCCATATAAGACATTCTGTGAGGCTTATCCCTTTATACCACCAATGCCTCTCTTTTAATGAATCAAGAGATACCATCTCCTGTAACTGGTCTTGACGGGGTAGCCAGATAGAGTTCGCAACATAAGTAAGATTATAGCCAGCCATAACTTCATCCCCGTCAATCCCCTTGTGCAAATACATATCTGTTTGTCTATGAACCTTGTATTGCTGTATCTCAGGACAATTACACATCTTGATATACTCAGGGCTGCAATCCATAACCTTCACTCTCCTTATCAAAAGTTACTATACCCCTAGCCATAAGTTCTTTGCATAAATGATTAAATGTTGCATGTATCTTTTTATGAGCGTATTGTTTTGAAATGTGCAAATTATTTTTCTTGTTGTTTGACTTGTCCATATCTATATGATGTACAAATTCATCAATATTAAGCCCTTTTACTTATTCGCCATAGACAAAAAGCTACTATTACCAAAACAAACCCCGCGCCGGTTATAAATCCACACCAAAATTCAAACATCATTCCACATCTTCGGCAGTAATGTCGATTACTTTACCCTTATTCTCTAAGTATACGTAGAACTCTTTTATAGATGTTATCCTGCCTAATTGCCTTGTCTGCCCCCATCTGTCTAATATGTCTTTAGCTGCTTTGTTGGCTACCATCTCATTCTTTGATGTTAATTGTTTTTTTAGAGCTTCTATAGCATCAGGGACCAAATCGTCTCCCATGGCATCTATATATTCTCTTTTTATTTCTATAATCCGGGGGTCTTTCTTCCAATTGCATAAAGTCTGGTCAGAGACTCCCAATTCTATTGCTAAATCTTTCTGTGTGCCCTTCTGCTGCCCGGGGACCGATAGCCATTTAGCGAATAATATCTGCTCTGCATTAAGTTCTCTCTTTATAGGTAGTTTTTCCATATTTGTTTACCTCTTCCTTAGTAGGTTTGATATAACGATTATTATATAATTCCTCTAGTTTACCCGGATACATTTTATTATAATCTGCAGTAGGGATGTAACATTCATTAGAGTAATTACTATTTACCATAGCTTTACGCTTCCAATCTGGGAATTGGCAAACATCTGTCTTCTGTCTTTTAATCTCTTCCAGTGTTAAGTCTTTTAAAGGCGTTAATTTGGGAACATACCTGGCGCAAGATTCCCTTTTAATTGTCTTACCCGCTTTAGATTCGGCCATACCTTTATCTATTATCGCAAGTTCACCAGCTCGTAATTTTAAGTTCTTTTTAGGTCTACCACGCTTCATATCTTTATTGTATCATAACCTTTACAGGCCGTCAAGTAAAAATAAATATGCCATTTTAACCCAAAACCTATTGACAAGTACCTAATACGGGTGTAAAGTTTAGATATAGAATACATGGGAGGTAAAGGAAATGAAACTAACTGAAAAAGAACTACAGAATATACGAAAGAATCATCCTGCTATCACATACGAAAGCTGCAAAAACTGCGGAGGCTACAACACAGTGCTAAGAGAGTTTGATAAATGGGAAATGACCATAAGGGCTACCTGCAATCAATGTGGCACAACTAAATTGGTCAATTTAGTAGAAGATGAGCCTTACTGCCCGGCCTGCGCAAAATCAATTATTGACTATGTAAATAGCTAACCCCTTGACCGGCTGCCCTGGTGCCGTGTTATCAGGGTAGCCAGTGAGCGGGTAAGCTCATAATATAAGTAAATAAATATGGAGGTTAAGGAAATGAAACCAAGAAATTTCAAGGATATGTTAAGGGTCGCACGAAGACTAAAGGCGAGAATACCTGATAGAGCATTGCGCCACTGGGCTTTGGAATCTTATAAGCGTGATGGCACGCAATGGAAACTCATATCTTATCTGGCCTTTGATAGGGTATAAAGTAAGTTAGACTCTTATGTCCTGGGGGTGATGCGAACACCCTCAGAGATAAAAGCCTAAAAGGGGGTAAAGGAAATGACTTTAGAAAAGACACGTCAAGCTCTTGAGAACATTATTAATAGTGACCCAGTATTAATACAATTATTCACGTCTCGTAGTCCTGCTTATAGATATTACCATCACAAAGGTTATAAACATCAGTATTTTTGGACTACTGAGCCAGTTCAGCATAACGGCAAAAAGAGGTTTGTTTCCGGTATATACCATTTCATTAAATCAAAAAATCTTTACAAGCTAAGTAAAGAGAAATATCACGCCAAAAAGAAGGACGCTAAAATTAGAGCTTTACAACTATGGGAAAGCGTATTAGTCCTAGCCCTATCCTGAATAAAAGGGAGGAGTAAAGAGAGTGGGAATTGTTGAATTACGAATAAATAATATTGATATAGATTTAACACGATGTCCGCCTAATAAAGAACACATGAATTGCTACCTTACGGGTGCTGAAATAGACCAGAGGGCAGTATGTGCTTATTGCTGGCTAACTCGTGAATTAGAATCATATCACATAGATGCGCCAGAGGGAAGATTAATAAGAAAGTCCTAACCCCTATAAGGGGTAGACAAGAAAGGAGTGAAGAGAATGAATGAAAGGAGAATCCCAGCAGAGGTGTTTCCTCCAAGCGAACTCATAAAAGAGGAATTAGGCACTAGGGGGTGGTCGTATGAAACGCTTGCTACGGAAATGGGTTGTAAGTTGAAACTCGTTGAGGAAATGCTAGACGGGAAAAGGCGGATAACTCTCATGTTAGCACATAAGCTTTCAACGGCTTTTGGAACAGGAGCGCAATTTTGGTTAAATCTTCAAACTGCTTACGACAGCAAATAAACATGACCCCTATAAGGGTAGTGTATAAAGGGAGGAGAAAATAATGGACAACAGGACTATTGAAATTGAGGCAAGTGTACCGAAGGATTACATTATATCCTATTGGTACGAGAAAGACCAGGAAATGCCTGAATCCGAACAGGAACACGTCAAAGAATTTCTTGAGCAAGGTTACACAAGCGGGGAATTACTTTATGACGAGAACTTAAATTATAATCGTGGTGGGTGGGGCGTTGTAAAAGAGTCCTAACTATAAGGGGTAGACAAGGAGGAAAGAATAATGGGTAACATGAGCTATTGTAGATTCAGGAACACGTTAAAAGACCTACAGGATTGCTACGATAACTGGGAAGCACCTGAACGCTCCGGCGCAGACTATACTGACGATAACGAAACAAACGCCCGTCACAAAATACTAGAACTCTGTAAGCGTATCGTAGCAGATTATGAGGAAGTTTAGCCACCTTAGAGGTTAAAGGAGGAGACCATGAACACTAAACCAACACTAGGATGCACCAAAGGAGAGTTAAAATTTATATATGACAGAGAGAATGATGACTTTCATATTTATGCTCAACCAGAAAAAGCACGTAGTACATATTTAGCTCATATAGATACCGAAGCAGACGCCCAACTAATCGTCTCTGCTTGGAATGCCTGTCAGGAAATCAACCCGGAGAACCCCCTGGCAGCAGCCGAACAAATTAAGGCCATGTATAAAGTATGTAAGTATCTGTCTGAACACGGCTGGAATGGTTATGTTACAGACGATGCAAGACAGGCTCAGAGAAGCCACCACGAAAATCCACGCCGTCAAACTCCGAACATTCGTAGAGAACCTCTCAGGACAGAATGAAACGTAAAGTTTACACTAAGGAGAGGGAAAATGAAGGATAAATTGCAGATAACAACCAGTATAAGTACAATAGCCTTCGGGTTAGGCATATTGTGGCACTTCTCCAACATCATAAGATACGGCAGGTTTTACATCTCGGAGCCAAACAATGTAATTCTGGCCGTGGAAGTATCTGTAATAGTGATTTTAGTTATCCTGGCTGTTTTTAGTCTAATAAGTTTATACAAGAGGGCAGAATGAAAATACTCTGGGTAAAGATTAGAGGTAGAGATAGTTCAAGTGATACCTTACGTAAACTATTCTTAGCACGATATGGGTATGAATATATGCCTGTTTTATCTAAAGGAATTCAGAACTAAAAGGAGGGAACATGCTAACATCTAAACAATTAGAACAAATAACACAAAGGGCGGGAGTTCATTCAAATTTGGGGCAACCAGTACCAAGCGACCCAGAGCAAAGATTGTATTATGGGCTTCTTGAGATACTTGACTTTGAATGTTGTAAATATGGCGATGAACCAGAGGGAGTTACAGAGGAGGATATTAAACAGTTCCTATTGGAACACAAACAATACATCAACGCAGAGGCTTTACCATCTTTTATGGGTTTGGTCGCTGGTACTTTTAACTTCTTAGGAGATGTAAAGTGAAGATTAAATCTATAGGAATAAAGCACAGGTCGCACCAGTCAGGTAGAAGATGGTGCAGAATAGACAGACACTTAAATAGAGATGTAATACTAATAGCTTCTAAACTTGATATTAAATATTTGGAGGTGTAAATATGTGCTTGAGTAAGGTTGACAAAGTAATAAAAGAGGGAACGGGCGAAGGGTACAAAGTCTTTAAAAAAGACCAATCCTACCATCTAACCCCCCAATTTAATGGGAGCAAAAGATATGGATGTGATAAATGGTATGAGGATAGTAAGAAAGATGATATTGACAACTTGGATATGCGTTATCCTACTGGGTTTCATATTTTCACAAGTTTAATAAGTGCTAGACAATTTAGATGTTCTTACGAAGTTATACACAAAGTTAAATACGAAGACGTTGTAGCTTCTGGCATACAACTACACTGCCTTAAAGCCCTAAGAATAGTCGTAGCCCGTAGAATGTATATCTTTAAAGGCGATGTTAAATGAAATGTAAATGCGGACGTACACTACAACTTAAAGTAGAACCTGATGTTTACGGGTATGCTATCTTTGAACTCTTTGAAAACTTAACAAAGAAGTGGCGGACTAACCTGTGCGACCAGTGTGAAAAGAATATCTTTAAACATAACAGAACAATAAGAAAACTAGGTATGATTTATAAGGAGGTACAAGAATGAGTGCAAATAATTACCTTGAAATTACAAGAGTTGAAAGGGAATACGTCATATCAATCTTGTGCGCCGATACGGGTACAGGAAGTGAATTACGGCGTGAGAAGAGCCTCAAGAAAGCCATTATATGGGCGGAAGATTACCAGCAAGAAAACACCGTTGAATACGGAATACATTTTGGGAATATTATTAAAGGAGAATAAAGTGTTGGTAAAAAAGTGTGATTACTGCCAGGAAGAAGTAAGTATTGAAACCAGACCTATGTTTACACAATGGGGTTTGCAATACCTATGCCCTAAAGACAAAGAGGGGTTTAAAGAGGTAACGAAAGCAGCACAAAGCATTTACGATGCCATGTTAGACGCATGGTGGGAAGGTAGGAAGAAATGAATAGTGGTATTACTGCCATTGAGGTTATGCGCTACATGGAATGGGAACATGCGAAGGGGAGTCTTCGTGCAATCTTAGCATCCTACACAGAATCAGACCAAGAAAATATAAGCGAATGGCGCAAGTTAGACAAATTACTTGGAGAGTTTATAAAAAGTTTTGGTGAACTATCTGGCTGTGACTAAGGAGGTGAAATGACTAAAGAAATTTATATCGGAGACCCAGACGAGGAGAAACTTATAAGAGACCTGGAGAATATTTTAGACTTAACACCCTGCCCCTTTACTGAATCAGATTGTTTACACCGTCAAGTTTGGTGCGAGACTTGTGAAGTAGCTCTTAAAATAAAGGAGGAAGCATGAGAGAGATTAAATTCAGAGCAAGGCACATTAAAACAGGTAGATGGTGGTACGGAGCATCAAATATTCGTTATTCCAGAGTTAAAGATGCTAATTTTGATAAATATGAAATGGAATATGCCTTCGCGGAATTTTGGGGTTTTATCAGGAAAGGCTTACTCGATATTAATACACTAGGTGAATACACAGGTCTCAAGGATAAGAACGGCATTGAGATTTACGAAGGGGATATTCTCCGCAGATACTCTTATGCAGATTGGGTAGTAATCTGGAGTGAAGCGGGGTTTTACTTCCAAAACATCAATGGGTTGGAGAACGGGGACAAGTATCCCTTGACCAGTGATTACTGTAGCGGAAGGGAAGTAATCGGCAACATCAACATACCCTGAGTTACTTGACACTGTAAAGAAAAGAGGTTAGAATAAAGATATGAAATGCCCTAATTGTAAACAGAATACCTTAGATGAGATTGAATCGTTTGAGCCAAATTATATGGGTTATGGATGGTCAATAAAACACTGTAAATATTGTGATTACAAGGTCAAAGATAATACAATGGACAGGAGATTCGCTGGTGTAAATAAAGTATTGAATGAAGGTCAAATACAAGCCATCAAGGATATAGGAGTAACCAAAAGGGAGGGAAAAGAATGAAATGCCCTCACATTAAAAGTAAACGGATATCTGAGGATGAATGGTGGGATTACTGCGAGTTGACGGAACGCCCTTCAGGAAGAATTAAACCATGCCTGTTAAGGTCAGGTGAATGTGAAGTATGGGAAGAAATCAAAAAGGAGTGGGAAGATGAAAGTAGGATTACACTATCAGGATAATTACTATTTCGAGATTGAACCAGAGACAGTGATAGAAAAATGTGCTTTTGAATATCTAAGAGATAGACCAAAAATAACTTTAGAAATTGATGTTATTGGTCTAGGAAGGTTTATACCACTTGATACAGATTTATACACAAAGGCAAGGTGCGATTATATAAATGAGTGTCAAAAGAAAAGAGCACTAAAGGAGGACAAATATGGTAGAGAAACAGATAACTAGACAAGCGGTAATAACAGTCCACAATAAACATGACAATACTTATGGGGATTTACTTTTTAATGACGAAAATGGTACTGAGTACAAGATAAGTAATAAGCGTGTCCAATACTTTGACGTAGTGCAGGACGGCGCAGTTCTACAATTAAACTTTGCAGTCGCATACAACCGGGAATATATCTACAATGCTGTGCCTGTTAAAGAAGCCCTTATCAAACCACCAGTAGCACCACCTACAGCAGAGCTTGACCCAGAAGTTAAAGCCGAATTTATAAAGGCACGGGAGGAAGTTCTTAAACCCTCTGGTCAGGAAGTAGGAATGACGACAAAAGAAATCGGGGATATGATAAGGGCGGAAAAATTAAGCACAATATTTGGAGCGGAAACTGCCAAGCAATTAGTTGAGTGGTATAAAAACCGCATAAAGCATACTACAGGATTAAACTAAGAAAGGAGTACAACTGAATATCTTGCTGGAGAGCACTTGCCGGACTGGGGACGCCCGACAGCGAAAGCTGGGAACGGATAGAATACCATTCACGGACAGAATGAGCCAGCAAGGCCAGCCACCTACCTATGGTACTTCTAATAGAGTGCTTCGGCAAGGGGCTGGTAGCCAGCCACCCGTTCTTGTTGGAATACAAGAACTTAATAAGAACTCGGAAAAAGAGGAAAGGGCAGGGGTAAAAGAGTAGTAGTATAGTCCTTTGAGACCAGTTCCTACTGTCTACTGGCTGGCAGGTGGGGGTACAGTTATGGTGCGGGAACTAGCCGTGATTCTAGAGGATACTGTTAAATGGACTAGATAAACCAGCCCCCACCACTAATTAACAGGAGGTCTAACATGACTGATGAGGAGTTCAGGGAAGAAGCGATTATAGTGACGAAGAATCAATTATGGGAGGAAGGTATACGTGATGAGCAGAGACTAGCAGTAAGAGCAATACAGATAGTAGACCAAATCTGCGTCCTCCACACAGCCAGAGTAAATGAGGCCGTACAGAAGGTATATAAAAAAGCAAATGATACGATAGAGCGAGAAGTGGAAGAGGCCAAGAAAGAGGAACGGGAGAGGATATTAAAATACCTGAAAGCTCATAATCTAACTGAGATGATTCAAAAAGATGCTAGTAAATTTGAGCATTTAGAATTGAGTACGGAAGATTGGCAAGCCCTCAAGGATAGAGAAGGAGAGAATGAGAATTATAAGTTTCTGCCAAAAGTGGGATAAATTAAATCAACACGAATTTACAACATTCAGATTTCCTCGTAAAGATAAGGATTGGCAAGTCGGCGAGTTGGTTCAGGTTTACTTAAATAACCGTTCTCCAAAAAGTGAGAATTTGGGGGTAGCGGAGATTATCAGTAAGGAGATAAAACTAACTGGCGATACATCCACTAACATTACTGATATTGAGGCGCAAGTTGATGGCTTTTTAGACCTCAGCGATATGGAACATTGGATGATAAAAACCTATGGTATCCGAACAGTTCTTACCAAGTCAATGAATAAACTGATTTTAAAATGGATAAACCACATGGATTAAATCAATGAAAGAAGATTGGGATATGTTAATGGATAGGATAGAATGGCAGGAGAGTATAGAGACTGCCGTAAATTCACTCCATTATAGAATATCCGTGCTTGAAGAGATAATAAGCCGGCACATGGATGATAGAAAAGTAATATACAAAATCCTAGATAATACAGATAAAGAATTAAACCAATTAACTAACAAGACCGAACATCTACATCAGGAGCAACATCTTAAGTTCCCTAAAAAGAAATATAAAGAGTATATATAAAAAAATACTATTATATAAGGGGATGTAATATGAGCCTAAAGCGTTACAAGCGTTACAAATTAGATACGACTCAATATTACATATTATTACAGACGTTACAGGCATTACAGGAGTTACATGACTGAAAAACTAATTGATAAAGTTCGTGAATATATTAAGCCAATTCAAGGTAGAAATATTGATGTTAGTAAATTACGTAATGAATTAAAAATAGACCCTAATAGCCCTGCGTGGGAAGGAATAAGGGTAGTCGTACACCGTCTTGTGGAGGAAAAAGTACTGAAGCCTTCGGGTAGGCAAGATGGTATTTATAAAGTTATTATTCAAGTACAACCCGTACAAGTATTCGGGCAACAAAGGGAACGTAGGCCACCATTTGATTTGAGGTTTCCTAGAGATTACGATACAAAAATGTGGTTAAACTTCGCAGAGTTTATTACTATGAGAGAAGGGGATTTGATAACTTTAGGTGGTGTAAAAAGTAAGGGTAAAACGACTCTGTGTCTTAACTTTTGTGCCGAGAATATAGATAAAAACCCTGTCTTAATGGGGAATGAATATACCGTATTGGTTAATGATAGGTACGAACCATCACCTAGATTTTTAGATAGATTAGATGTAATGAGTAAATGGGTTAATTGGACAGACGATAGGGGTTTTGATAAATTCACACTTCTCCCAATAAGAGAGGATTATGCTGAACATATTATTAAAGATAGAATAAATATCATAGATTGGATTAATCTTGATGCAAGTGAACTTTATGATATAGGCAAGGTGCTTGAGGAAATTAAAGCTAATCTTGGTAGAGGCATAGCTATTGTTGCATTACAGAAAAGTGAATATTCAAATGACCCACGTGGGGGTCAATTCGTAAGGGACTTTTCAGATGTTGAACTACTACTTGATGGCTTTGGAGAAAATCCTGATGATATTCTACTTACTGTAAAGGGTGTTAAGGAGAAAAATGCTCCCGTTATTGGTAAAAATTATTCTTACACGATAGTTAGTAAAGGAACAAAAATAATTAATTTCCGTGAGGTTATTAAATGTCCTGATTGCTATGGTAAGAAATGGAAAAAACAAGGCAATTCAAATATACCATGTACACGTTGTAAAGTTACGGGGTTTATAGATGCTTGACTATAAAGTTTAGAGGGGTTAAAATGGAAGTAGAGATGGATGATTGTAAATATAGAATAAAGTGTACTGAATGTGGGTTCAAGGATGTATGTCGTGATATTGTTACTACTGGAGGGTGTTGTGAGAAACCTGAATTCTGGGGGATGTTAGGTTGTTATTGTAGTAAAGAGAACATGGAGAAATGCGGGGAGAAAGATGGAAACCAAAAAACAAAAATACTATAGGGAAGCTGAAAGGTTATATTTCAAAGCCGCGTCATTATTTACTCTAGTAGATGATTGCCTTGAAACTACAGAAGAAGCGAGTAAAGTTATGGGCGAACTAATAGAGAAAGCTGCTAAGAATATAGGAGAATTAAAAGATCACCTTGAAGATTAAAATAGACGCTCTGGATAAACTCTTCTCAAAGTACGTCCGTCTTTTATCCGGCGGACATTGTAAACGATGCTGGCTATTAAAGAAACCCAATTCTTATAAAGGATGGAAAACTTTACATTGCGCTCACTACCATTCAAGAGGTGACAAAAGCACACGCTGGGATAAGGATAACGTGGTCGCTGTTTGCTACGGATGTCACTCATGGTTAGATGGGCATCCTCTACAGAAAACGGAGTTCTTTTTAGAGATATTAGGCCAGAAAAGATTTGACGCTCTGTATAAAAGAAACCAGACGCTAGGTATGCCTGATAGGGAAGCACTTAAAAAAGAGTTTACAGAGAAAATAAAGATGTTGGAGGCTTAATATGAAAACAGAAAAGGAACTATTAAAAGCAGGGTATCATAAAGTAGAAAAGGGAACACCATCACCATGTGATAACTGCCAATCTGGGCACGGGAGTTATTCAATGACGAAATTTCATGGTGAGAATTATGTAAGAACAGTGAGTTGCCACGATACCTGCGAACGTCTAAAGGAATATCTTGATAGATTAAAGAAGGAGGATTAATTATGCCAACCCGTGTAACCTACGATAAACAAGCAAAGGCTTTATATGTTCAGTTAATAGAAGACCCCGGGCTTCTTCACTGTGTAGAATTAGTAGACGATGTTTTAATTTTAGATAAGACAGAACTACAACAGATAGCAGGTATAGAAATCTTAAATGTAGAGGAGATTGAGGAGTTATGCGCACACGTAGTGAGAAGTTAATGGATAAAGTAGGCCAAAAAATAGAGTGTGATTCCTGCCATAAGAAAAAGACCTTTACTTCTAGCTGGCGCATGACTGACGGGGCTATGATAATCTGCCCAGGATGCCAAGAAAAACCAAACTTTAAGAATAAGGTCATGGTTAATATTTGAACCATGTTTTAACGCACTACAATGAGAATTGGGGCGTTTATATAAGTTAGACGAGGGATTATGGGGGTATAACGTTATATGCCTTATAAAGATAAAGAAAAAAAGAGAGAACATAATAGGCGATTATATGCTAGTCATAAAGAATTGGGGATTTGTATTAAATGTAAAAGCCCCGCAGCAGAAGGGCATACCAAATGCCAGAAACATCTTTTAAATCATAATATGTATACTAGAAGAAATCGTCAAAAACATAGAGAATTAGGGCTTTGCCAGAAGTGTAGTAGTCCAGCAGTTGGAGGTGTGTATTGTGCCGAGCATTGGTATTTGCATCAAAGGAAGATGAGGGAATATTGTAACAGGAATAGCGAAGTTCTGAAGAATAAAAATTATGAACGGTATAAACGAATGATGGAAGAAGGCAGGTGTCGAGATTGCGGGGTTAAATTAATAGAAGGGGAATGGATTATGTGCATGGGTTGCAGGTGTCTTCATTATGAAAGGTAAATGATAGGGGGTAAAGTATGAAATTAATAACGCACCAATTGGAAAATGACCACAACATCTTTTTCTTCGGGGATAGACACAAAGGTGCTGAATTGAGTTCTAATAAGGGTTGGGATAAACTCGTTAGCATGATGAACTCAAAGTATGATGATTGTAAGAACAACTACGGTGTTGATGGTGGGGATATGATAGAGGCAATTATGGTTGATGACAAGCGTTTCAGCCCTGAGATGCTTAAAGAACCTTTACCTTTAGTTCAAATGGAAGAAGCTATTAAGGATAGAGAGCCAATTAAGGACAAACTTCTGGCAATTTTAATGGGCAATCACGAACGCAAACTATGGCGTTTCGGAGATATTACCGCAAAAGTATGTGAAACTCTGGGTGTGGATTATGGGACTTGGACCTGCAAGATAGCGATAAACGATAAAAATGATAATTTGATGTATAAGATATTTGAAACTCATGGTCATAAAGGTATAACCTCAAGTGCCGATGACCCTATCCGAGTAGTGGCTAATATGCGATTAACACTTAAAAGACACCTTAGAAAGAAGGCCGGGGACTGTGCTGTAATGATTAAGCACCACGTCCATAAATTACTCGTAAGCGAACCTACGTTTGAACTTTATTTAACAGATGACGGAGAGAAAATAAAACAACACTATACTTCCTGGGGACAGAACGAACCTTACATTCACCCCGATGCCAGATGGTACGGATGCGCCGGCTCATTCCTTAAACTTTACGGAGACGGCTTCTCAGGTTATGCCGAGATTGCGGAGTATGATCCGGTAGAAATAGGCTTCCTGATACTCAAGGTACGTAATAAGAAAATCGTGGAGTTGAAACCGTACTTCTTGGATATATAAAGGGGATATTCAAACGGATAAATCAAGATGAATAAGAAATATCAGATAATATATGCTGACCCGCCGTGGCAATATCGTAAAAGCCCGAATATCCATAATGGTCACGAACGCAATACAGCCGAGGACAACTATCCAACAATGAGCATGATAGAAATTTCTAAGCTACCAGTTGTTAATATAGCAGCAGATGATTCCGCTTTATTTTTATGGATAACTAACCCTCGTTTATATGGTGACCGCAACACAAATGCTTCTTTTACTCCATTCCATATTATGCGAGCTTGGGGTTTTGATTACAGGACTATACTAACGTGGGTAAAACAGCCAGGTCTTGGAATGGGCTCATATTTCCGTGGTAATACCGAGCATGTCCTTTTTGGCATCAGAGGGAAAATGCCCATTCCAGCTTCTCTCCGTGAAGCAAACGTAATATTTGCAGCAAGAAGCCGACACTCTCAAAAGCCCGAAGCGATGCGTGATTTAATAATGCGAGTATATCCCGATGCTTCTCGTATAGAACTATTTGCAAGACGACGGGCTTTTGGTTGGGACTCTTGGGGGAATGAAGTAGATAGCGATATAGAGTTATGATAAACCAGAAGACAATAGATAGAATAAGAGAAAACTGTAATGAAAGATTGAGAAAGGACTATCGCCTCTTAGAGAACCCTATACAGGACTTTATGATTGTTTATATATTACAGGAGTATTTTAAAATACTATTGGAGGAGAAATGAAAGCTGAAACAGATGCTATTGAGTGTTTAGAGGAATACTTAAAGAGACCTAAACGTATCCTGGTTGATATTGACGGCGTGATTTGTGCCTATGACTTTAAATTCTTGGTTAAGAAATACTTTAATGTAGACCTATCCCCCAGAGAAATTTATGCCTATGACTTAGCAGATGTACTCGGAGTATCTAATTTAGAAATTGACGTGATGTTTAAAGAACAGGTATTCGGTGAGCCTACGTTCAATGAAGGTGCGCTGGAAACCCTTAACGAGTGGAGAGGTAAACATGAAATAATAATCTATTCAAACAGGGTTAAATATATGGGGCAATTAGAACTTGAAAGGTGGCTAAATAGATATAATATACCGTTTGATGATTTAGTTACAAAATGGTTGGGAACATACGATGTCCACATAGACGACTCGCCTGCTAAACTAATGAATACTAACAGTACTTTAAAACTCCTGTATGAGCAGTCGTGGAATGTAAAGTGTTTAGACATACAGAATAAACTAACCAGAGTTAAAGATTGGCAGGAGATAAGGGGGTTAGTATATTTGCAGTCTCAAGTTTAGCTTGGGGAATAGCAAATAAGGGAGAGGTAATTAAATGAGTAAGATGTTCAAGACTGTAACAAGAACTTGGAATCCGTTTACAGGTTGTGGGTTTGAGTGCTCCTATTGTTGGGCAAGGAATTTGGCTCTAGGGAAATTGGCTAATACGCCTCGGTATTCTACTGCAAAATTCAAGCCGACCTTTCATGTCGATGAGTTAGATAAGACTTTTAAGCCTGGGGATTTCGTGTTTGTTACCGACATGGGAGATATATCTTTTGCTACATGGCCTCAATTGCACTCTATTCTGAATGTCATTGAAAAGTATCCCGAAACAAACTTTTTGCTCCAAACTAAAAGCCCTGATATGTTTCTAAATGGCTTGGTATGGCCTGAACACATTTATCATGGAGCTACAATAGAGACAAACAGGAAGATTGATTATAGTAGAGCACCACACCCGATAAGTCGTTATCACAGTTTTGCCATGAACAATAACACTCATAAGTTTCTGAGTATAGAACCAATTATGGATTTTGACCTTGAGATATTTACGTCATGGGTATTGGATATTAACCCTGAGATAGTTGAGATTGGTGCAGACAGTTACCGTCATGGTTTGCCGGAGCCATCATGGTCTAAAATCGAAAGCCTGATGAGCCACCTACAGAGTTGTGGGATTAAGGTAGTCGAAAAGGATGGTCTACGAAGGTTGCAAAATAGCATCCGGTAAAAAGAGGGCATGATAACGAGCCTGATTAGGTGTAAATAAACTAGGTAAAAATGGGAGAGACAGTTATGAACTTAATGAATATTTATCCGCAAATAGCAGAGCATACCGAGGCCAAGATAGTTGGTAACAAAGAAGCATTGGTACTCTTACGTGATGCCATTGACAGAGCTATAAAGGAGGGTAAGAGTGCTACCCCTTCTATGACCGAAGCGGTTATTTTTGCTACTGATGGCGAGGGCTACGAAATACAGGTGGAACGTATGCCAGATAGTTGGGACGATAAGAAATGGGAAGGGCATACGCCATATTATCAAATCTACCATGGAGGCTAATTAGCATCAGGAAGTGAGGGCGAGTTGAAAAAATGTGAGTACAAGGGATTCTGCTCCTTCAAAAAGAATCGTAGGTGTAATTATAAAGGCGCCTGTTGCTGGAAGGATAGAGGAATCTCTATAGAAAAACTGTGTATACCCAAATAACCATCGTCCAGTAGGACGGCAGGAGGTGAAAGGTGAAAACAGGTACAATCGTCAAAATATCGCAGGTCGGGCTTGATCACCTTTACCCTGTCCATGATTCCTTGAGGAAGAAAGCCGAAGGGAAGAGATTTAAGTATTGTGGCGTTGATAGAAATGACCTTGACGTAGTACGGGTTAAAAGGCTGACAAGCGATAGCTATCTTTTTTACCATGAGACCTTTATAGAGCCGGCAAACTAACATCGGCTAATTAAATATGAATAACCAATTAGTTTTAATCTGTCAGCACTACTGGGAGTTCCCAGAGCCAAACGGAAGGGAAAGTGTAGGTGTCTGTAAATATTGTCACGAAACTAAAGTATTCTATAATTCTTTTGATGATGACAAGATACCTTTAAATTTAAGAGATAAGTTTTTTAGAGTACGGAACGATAACCCGATTGACCAGATACTCAGTAGAAGAAGTAATAAAGAGAGTATAGGGTTTTATTGACATGGTGTAAAGTTTAAACTATAATAAGGATAGGAGGTAAAGAGATGGAACACAAATTGTTATTCATAAACCCGAGTTACCACAAAGGGGTAAATACTACGATAAGACTTGGTGATAAGTGGTGTTCCCAATCTAAGGTTGGGGATACGATTGTATTAGAGAAAACGGGTGAAGAGGTAGAGCTTGCAAGGGGTGTTATTACAAAATTAGAATATAAGGATTTCATGGATATAACAATAGGTGAGTTTGATAATCTTGCTTGCAAAGTTCAGTATTATGGGGTTGATAGTTTAATAACCGCCATGTTAAGAGCTTACCCAAGTTTTAATCTATCTTCAATGGTCACTGTAATAACATTCAAGATTTAAAGTTTAAGGCTCTGATATGAAACAAACTTACAACTTTAAAGCATGCCCTCTGGTAAAGAGTTATGGCTAAGAAGTTTGATGACGAATACACACCAGCTTATTGCGAGTTAGCGAAGCAGCTTTTTGGTACGAACACTACCTGCAGTAAAAGTTGCCCCTGTTACTTTGTACCATGCCCTAAGTTAATCTTAGAGGAAGCAACGGAAGATAGTATAAATTTAATAGATAAAAATAACTCCGAAGCCTTAGATAGAGCAATAGTAGCTATGGAGAAAGTTCTTAAATTAAAGACTAAGAGATTGGGGGCGAGGAAGAAATGAAAGACGAAGAGCCAGAGGAATTAGACAACGACCTTGAGGAGAGACTGTGCTCTGCTCGTAATATACTAGACCTTGCATTGTTGGCTTTTGAACACAACCGCCACGATTTAATCCCTACGGCCATTGAAGAACTATACTATAAAACCTATCTTTTAATTGATGATTACTGTGTAAAGGATATTAAATGATTACTATAAAAACTATTAAGGAGGTAAAATGAACTACGTTTGGGAAGCATATGGCGAAGATAGTAAAATCACTGACGTTCTGATTGAGGTTGACGGTGATAATATAGAGAATATGACATTATTGTTTAAATCTAAAAAGGGTTATTTTGTTATAAACTACAAGGATTACGATTTGCTGCACGAAATCATTGAAAAGAACTATATTAAAGGATATTAAATGACGTGGTTTGATTCAATATTTTTGCTTTGTGAAATGATGATATGCGCTATGTTCTGTGATTTTATGCATAGATGGAGGAGATAAATGGGAATTATCATTGAACTGGCAAGATGTAAGCAGAGAATTAAAGAACTGGAAGCGCAGATTACACCACCCTCTTTAGTTTATAAGGGGGATATGGATATAAATGAACTCAGTTCTATTCTGATAGATAAGTTCCCTGATGCTCCGTTATATCTACCTGACTATTATTACAAAACCTGCACCGTAGAGGATATAAAAAGATTCCTGAATTGGGATACTACGAACAAATTAAAGTACATAGGGGAGAGTTTTGACTGCGATGATTTCGCATGGAGACTGAAAGGTAATATAACAATCCCCCCCTGGTCGGCTATTCCGTTCTTCATATTGTGGACTAATCTACACGCATTGAACGGCTTTATAGACTACCTGGGAGATTTCTATTTCGTAGAGCCTCAGACAAATAAAATACAAACAGAACTTGAATCAAAGCAAGGGTCAGTAATAAGGTTTATAGGAGGGTAAAATGGGGATTCTTTATGTAGCATTGGCAGCATGTGGTGGGGGATTGGCAGCAGCTATTATGGGGTGGCTTGATTCAGGCGAACCATTTGTAGGGCGTAAGTTTGCTTCTTCCGTAATACGTGCTTTAGTAGCAGGTGGTGTCTTTGCCGTAGGTTATCAGTTGGCAGGGGCGGTATCAATAATGGACATAGTAATCGCCTTTGTAGCTGGTGCCGGGGTGGATGTATTAGGGAATCGAATTGCTGGTAGTATAAGAGGGGACTAAACATCCCACTCAGTATCTAAATCATCCTTATTAACAAGACGTTGTATCTCTATGTGTCCGCAAAAACGGCACTCCCAATATCTGAATCTATCATCTTCAGTCTTGTATCTAAAAGGGTTTTTCTGATAGCAAATAGGGCAGACTACGGGGACACTCACTCATAGTTAAACTCCAAAGAGATGTATAATCCCAGTACCTTCCAATAGACCCAGACCAGCCATGAGTCCGAATAAAGCTACGATGTAAATTGTATTCTTTGAAATCCTGCCGTTTTGTCTTTTGGTATGTTTTTCTAACTCCTTAATATCGCCAGCCATACCTTTATCATCCGTACCCGGTACTCCTAAAACAGCAGTATAAAGTTCTATTAAATATTGGTCTCTTTTCGCTGGTGTTAATTTATTCATATCAACTCCTAACTTACTACACCCCAAGTTCCACTCATGAATAGGGAAGCCCAATCTCCATTACCATCATTGACTAGCGTTATGGACTCTCCTATAGCATCCGCCCAGATATGGGCATCATCTCCCTGCTTTGCTCCATTTATATAAATCCCGCCGGCTGCGCCAGGGTCTATTATTAATCCAAAACTTGCCATCACGCTAAACGAAAACAAACACCCTGTTGCAGCATCCTGTGGTAAAGCTAAAGATACAGAAGCGGTAGCCCCTAGATTGGTATGAAACGAAAGTGTTTCTTCTTTTGTAAGTGTATCACTAGCGGTGTGGTGCTCGATTGATACTATATGAGTCCCCGAAGTCCCCTCATATTCCGCTTGAGTTAGGGTCGTCCCCTGAGTAGTATGCGCTAAAGAATTGCTCATATTAATTCTCTCCTATATTGAAAATCATTTGATTGTTTTCTAGAGCATTCCGTAGTAATTTAATTTCTACTTCCAATTCCCTTATTTTCTTTTTGTACGGTTGGGTCTGACCTATATGTAAACTTTTTTTCATGGCGCATAGATTTTTAGGGCGATTATCACTTTTAATACCATTCAAATGATGTATAACATAACCATCAGGCACGGGCATTTGGTGAATAGTTTCCCATACATAGATATGCTCAAACATATATCCTTTTACATCAGCACGGGGGTTTTCGGGCATTAGTACTTTTACATAACCTCCACTACGAGATTTGCCCCCATTCCAAGCGATAGATTGCTCTCTCTTTTTGCCTATTAACCTTTCACGATTGGCGCATTTCATACATCTTTTGGAATAGGGCTTTCCTTTATGAATTCTAGCCCAATTGAGAGTTTCGCAAATTTCACATGATTGCCAAATATAACCTCGCCGCTGGTCTAGTTTGCCTATCTCATATCCACGTCTGATTTCTCCAATAACAAATGAATTGGCCATTTTAACTCCTTACCATGTAGGTGTGTAATTTACTACTGCATATTGCTGAGTGACATAGTTATAACCACTAATCGAACCTGTCCCTAGTGTACAACCCACCTGTAAAGCTGCTATTTCAGCCCACGTCCAGGCTAAACCTGTTTTTGGGTTAGTGGTATATGTATAATTCTCTGTTGTCCAGTTTATCGTGGGTAGACCCGCTGCCTTTGTTCCTAGCGGTGTGTACTCTGTGCCATTCGTTTTGACTATCAATGGGACATATGTTGGTGCGTTATCATGCTTATATCGTGTATAGAATTTAACACTATTTATAGTTCCCGAAGAATAATTAGTAACCCCCATATTGTAGAGGTCTTTGTACCATGCGACAGTGCCAGTCTCGTTTTGCCCTCTAACGTATGTTGTAGCATCATCCGCCGTAGAATCATTGACACATTCCCAGTTTGGCGAAGTCCCGACAGCAAGGCATTGTGTAGAATCTCCCGCAGCGTTTGGCCTTATAGTTTCCTCTAAAGGACTCTGAGCGGGGTAGTAACTGGTAGCGTCACTTAGCATCCACTTGGTAGTCCATAGTTTTGTTTGATTATCGTAGGTATGCTGGATACCCTCTATAAAGTAATCACCATCAACATACCCTGAGTTCAATCTAATGGTAATTCTGGTAGAAATCTCATAACCTAAAACCTTCGGCCATAGATTATCAGGGTCGCTTTGAGGGTTGATAATGATACTTCTAAGCCTCATTACATTACCCTGGTCTTTATATCTTGAAAGGTAGAAATCACAATAGATATCAACTATCACATCGGAAGTTAATAATAGACCTGTTTTAGATAGTGTCCTTGTGCCATAGGTTGTTTGTGATGTAGCATCGGAGGCTGTCTGCTCAGTACCACCGGATCGGTTTAATCTAATCTCATTATAGAGGAACTTGTTATCCATAGTGAATGAAACGTCAGTGTATTGCATCTCACCGGAGTCGTCACCAAAAATGGACTGCGCGGTATCATGGGGGGAGGCGTTTCTGTGAGACCTATCTTCAAACTGTGCGTCTCCATCAGCAGCCATGTAGAAAGCCCCTATTTCAGATTCCATGACGCTTAGTAAATGGGTCTGGGCATTTACATTAGCTAACGCCCCGGAAGATATCATATTTTCCTGCCCTACATCTGCATCTATATCCCCTGAAGGGAATGAAGCATCACTAAGGACGTTCCCTACTCTAGTACCGCTTAACTCCTGGTCGTATCCTGAAGCATCGTTAAGTAAAGTGTGAGATAGATTATTGATAAAATCTC
>Ga0307375_10000370_pt1 | contig 58741 bp, 55 predicted proteins | sample TR1MG_FD_202531 | JGI IMG/M metagenome (GOLD analysis project Ga0307375, IMG submission 202531) | Soil microbial communities from Risofladan, Vaasa, Finland - TR-1 | ecosystem: Environmental > Terrestrial > Soil > Coastal area > Acid sulfate soil | place: Finland: Risofladan, Vaasa | collected...
TTTTTCCTATGGGAGCAGTGCCGCGTCCCCTTCCGCGGCCGACCCCGTGGCCGCCTACAATCCCTGTTATTTGGTGACTACGGGGGCGTGTAAAAATATAGAGGGCGTCTTAGGCGGAGCGCTCAGCAGCGCCCCTTATCTCTATATGGCCGCCACCTCCGATGATCCGGAGATCAACGATGTCTTGTACGCCTCTCCGGGCTTGCCGGAGAATATCCTGACTTATGGAGGACCTAATCCAGATCCACCGAATTACACGCTCACGCAATACGAAAATCAGGTTGTCGGTAGCGCGCCTTTGTGGGAGACCTATAACCACTCCACGGGCGGCGTGCGCGCCACGGCGCCGACCAGTGCCGGGTATGCGCCCTATAGCGGCCAAGTGTGGTATGCGGAGCGCGGCTTGGCCTATGACGCGCCCCCGGTGACGAGCGCAGCCCTTTCCTCCTCCTCCTGGGGGCAGGCCGATCTTTTGGCCCAAGTCCAGCCTTTCTCGTTGAATTTGAGTTCATTTAATCAAATGTTGGCGCCAGAGCAGTTCCCGGCCGGTATGAGCATCGTCGCGGACTCCGAGTACGCGCCCGTGGCCGGTACTTTACAAAGCGCATTGGCCTACTTAAGCAGCAGCCAGGGCCCAATCTCCGGCCCGACCCCTGCCTGCGCCCCCAAATACGTGATTCTGATCACAGACGGCCAGCCCACCATGGGCACGTCAGGCCATGTCTATCCGCCGCTTGGGAGCGCGGCGGCCACCCTCTATGGCGAGACGCCTTCGAACGACAACGCCGTCAATGAAGCCTTGCAGGCGGTCAAAAATCTCTACAACAATAACTCCGCCAATGGCGCCGGCAGCATTAAGACGTATGTGCTGGGCATAGGGCCCAATATCAATTGCCCGCCATCGGCGGCGGCAGCCGGCGCTTGCTCTGCCGAGGCTGCGGCTGGTTATCAGGTCCTAGAGGAGTTGGCTACGGCCGGCCAAGGGGGCACTACGACGAGCCCCATTCTGCCTTATAGCGCGCAGACGCCGGCCCAGTTTCAGCAAGCCTTTGCCGCGATCCTCAATAGCATCGAGCAGCAGGTGCTCACGAGTAATAGTGGTTCAAATAGCAATCTGACCGTCAATAATCTTCAATATGTCCTGACGAGTACCGCGACTTTGGGCGAGGGGAATATGGCGGCATATCCCGTCTTGAGTAACGGTTTTGCCTCGACGGTCGCCTCTTGGGACGTCGATTCCCTTATGGCGAACAATCTGACGCTGCGCGCGAGCAACCTATTTTCGACCGGGGCCCCCTCGGCTTCCGGTACGTTAGGGGCGATTACGGGGATCATGAATATGGACGCGGCCGCCTTCGGCACGTTGCCCGCGGGTCTTACGGTCGGCGACATAGAAAATTATACGGTCGATCCCAACTACCAGGGCGGGCAGTACCTGGGAGGGCGCCAGCCTTCCTGGTATGTGGGTCTTACATCGCCGATAGCCCCGATAGTCGTGGGGCCACCGGATAACGCGAATTTACTCTCAAGTACGGGCTATGTCGGGTTTGCCCAACAGCAGATGTCCCGTGAGTCGCTGGCCATTTTTGGGGATAACGATGGCTTTTTATACGCCGTCGATGCCAATACCGGCACGCTCGTGTGGGGATGGATGCCCCGTCCCTTGGTGCAGGAATTACAAAATTATTCCACTTTTTGGCACGGTGCGAACATGAGCAACGGCATGCGCGAGGTCGACGCGCAAGATACGAGTGGAAATTGGTGGAGCTATCTCGTCGGAATCGGTGGCAACGGTGCGATTCAGTACGGTCTTCAGTTAAATGCGCCTGGTACGACGGGGACCGCTCAAGCCCAGCTGTATCAAGAGGCATGGGAGGTCGATACCACAGGGGCCACCGAACCCAACCCCCAGCTTCCGGCGGTGATGCGTCCGGTCCCCTCTTCGGGAACGGCTTATCTTGCAACTGTATTGAACGTGACGAGCGGTAGTACGGTCAGTGCCGTGCTTGATGTGACGAATATTGGCGCGGGAACGACGACACCCTATACGCTGCCGTTTCCCGCAACGACCCAGCCTTATGTCGATCAGAATGGCAATATATTTATCGGGGATGGCGGTGCTAATGTATGGGAGGCTACGGCCTTTACGAGCGCGGGGCATCCGAGCCCCTTTGCCGCCGCCTCGACCTGGACGCCGCTTAATAACTCGTCAGCCAATCCGACCGGCATCAATTTTGGGAATTCGGCCACAAGCTCGGATGGGGCCTCGGCCTTAACCAGCGTGAGTGGGGCTTATTACAACGGTATCGAGTACCTCGTGCTGGAATCCGCCTCGCGCGTGACGGTCTTGGTCGATGAGAGTAACGGCTGGCAGCCTTTATGGACGAGCGACGTGGGCAATGGAGAGAGCTTTGACGCAACGACCGGGGCTTACGTCAGCAATGCGGGCATTGCGCCGCTCCCGCCGGGCACGGTGATCTCCAATCCTGCCTTGGTGGCGGAAGGGGCGGTGATTTTGCCGGTGAGCGTGCCTCCGGCTAGCACTAGCACGAATGTCTGCGCCGAACCGACCGCATGGCTTTATTTCTATACCTTATTTGACGGTACATTCCCGAACTACACCTTCCAGGATATGAGCGGGAATTACATCACAGGCCCGATCCAAGTCGGATTTGGTGTGGCCTATACGCCGAGCCTCGCCTTGTTTGACGGACAGTTGCGCCTACAGACCGCCGCGGCACAAAATCCCAATACATCGGGCGGGGCTAGCGGCAGTGGGGCGTCTGGGGCTAGCGGTTCTGGGTCCGGGGCGCCGTGCGCCCAGTGTCTGGGCCCTTCTTACAATGGGGCGGGGCCAGGCCCTCAAGGGCCTGCGGGCTGGCGAGAACTCCCACTCTCGTAGAGGCGAGGCTAAATCCGGGCCGGAGCTTTACGGCCTTGAGAGGGTGAGCGAGCCCGTGTCGCCTCACTAGCCCTGTCCTGTCGTGTTGACCGGCAGTCTTCATTGAGGTGGGAAGCTCCGGCCTATAGGTCGGAGTGGTTCACAACAGCCTGCGCCGCCGGTCCCCTGGGAGGCCATTATAGCCGCGCTCTTCCGGTGGCCCGGGTTCGCTTCGCGCCGAGCCGGCTCGCGGAAGAATATAACGGCGACAAGACCATCCAGAGCGCGATGGCCGTGACGGTCAATACCGAAGATCGACGCATCAGCCGAAAAGGGACGGTGGGTTTGCCGCCTCGAGCCATGAAGACTATTCGAGATGAGCGTGAATCCGTCCTTAGCCTGCGGCAACCGCATAGGGTGCCGCGCCCTGCACGCGAAGCTGTGCGCGTAAGCCAATATCCGCGGTAAAACTTCGGGCAAGGGTTTTGGTCTTGTTGTATACGCCAGATAAGCCGATTGTCGCCATCGGCCTCGCGTCTTTTGGCGTCGCCGAATGCCTTTTCAGGCGTGAGCCTGGGAAACGTGAGCGAGATCTCTTGGATTGCCGGGGCGTGGCACCCGTTTAACCCCCTTCGCATTGGCAGGCAGTCCTTCGGTGCCGGGCATCCGCGGATCCCCTGATAAAACAACCCCCAGGGCTCAGGGAATGGCGGGTGCTAGGCATCTGGGGCGATCTGAAGGCGGGGTGGTCTTTAGGCAAGGCGCAGCTCTATTCGATGCCGAGCTTTTCCAACTTATAGCGCAGGGCACGGAAGGTGATGCCGAGTTCGCGGGCGGCCGCGGTCTTATTTTGGTGCGTGTCCCGCAAGGCCTTCTCGATCGCGGCGCGCTCGACTTGCGCCAAGTGCTCCTCCAGCGAATGCTCGCCTGTGTAGTCGGGCGTTGCGAACGACGTGAGGCGCGGCCCGTCTACGTCTTCTATCGCGGTCGCGGGGCTCGCCGCGTTTGCGGGAAGCCGCAGATCCGTGACCTCGATCTCGCCTCCCTCACAGAGGGTGAGGGCACGTTCCATGATATTTTCGAGTTCGCGAACGTTCCCCGGAAAGTGGTATTGCTTGAGCGCCGAGATCGCGAGCGGGGTTAACGGTAAAGGCCGGCCACCGGCAAGCTTGGCCGCCAGATGGTGGGCGAGGCCCGGTATATCCTCGGCGCGCTCGCGCAGCGGTGGAATGACAAGCTCGATCACATTCAAGCGATAGTAGAGGTCCTGTCGGAACGCGCCTGTGCGCACGAGTTCGTGGAGGTTCTTGTGGGTAGCCGAGAGGATACGGACATCGACTGCAATCTCTAGCTGGCTGCCGACCGGTCGAACCGCCTTTTCTTGAATGGCGCGCAGAAGTTTCACTTGCATGGGGACCGGCAGGTCGCCCACTTCGTCTAAAAAGAGCGTTCCGCCACTGGCCGTTTTGAAAAGGCCGTCCTTATCGGCAAAGGCGCCGGTAAAGCTCCCTTTTTTATGGCCAAAGAACTCACTTTCCATGAGCTGTTCGGGGATGGCGCCACAGTTGACCGCCACAAACGGTTTGCCGCCGCGCGGGCCCAGATCATGGATCAAGCGTGCGGCCAGCTCTTTGCCGGTCCCGGATTCACCGCTGATGTAGACGGGGGCCTGGCCGCGGGCTAGACGTTCGATCAAGGCCCGGACGGATTTGATCGCCTGTGACTGCCCCAGAAGTTTATGCGCGGCGCTCGCCCCGTCGCTCGGGACATCCTTGGAGACGTTGAGGGCGCTCTTGACGAGGGATCTGAGCTCGTTGATGTTGAGGGGCTTGCATACAAAGTCGAAGGCGCCGCCCTTTAAGGCGGCAATCGCAGTCTCCATGCTTCCGTGGGCGGTGATGACGGCCACCGGAAGACCCCGGTGCCGTTCTTCGATATGACGAACGATATCGAGGCCGTCGCCATCGGGGAGGCGCATATCCGTGAGGCAAAGATCGAACCGATATTCATCGAGGAGCGCGAACGCGGATGTGACATCCCCCGCAGAACGCGTCTCGATATTCATGCGCCCGAGCGTGAGCTCTAGCAATGCACGAATATCGGCTTCGTCGTCGACGATAAGGACTTGCGGAGTGGTCATGGGCTTAAGGCGGCATCCGTGCATTCGTTGAGGCGACTAAACGTGACCCGAAACCGACTGCCGCCCGTGGTGGGATGGTAGTTGAGCTGTCCGCCATTGGCCTCGGCTAACTCCCGCCCTATGTAAAGACCAAGCCCCGTACCGCGTGCCGTCGTGGTGAAGAAGGGGTCAAAAATATGTTCGGCGATATTGTCTTTGATGCCCTGCCCCCAGTCGATGACATCCAGATAGGTCAGTCCGTCGGGATCTGCGCCAATCAAGATCTTGACCACCGCGGTATCGTGAAACGGCGGGCTGTTCTTTAACGAGTTGTGGCACAGGTTGTTAATGATCTGGAAGAGATGGTCTTGGTCGAAACAGACGGTTTGCGGCTGCTCAATGACGAGGCTTAAGGCCTTCAAGGGGACGTTCAGCGCGGTTGCAATGGCCGGCATCGTCTCCGCAAGCCAGGCATGGAGATCGAAGCGCGCGAGATGGGTACGGTCCCGACGCCCCAGCTGTAAGACGTTTTCGACGATCGTGTTCATGCGCCGACCCTGATCATCGATGATATGGGCGAGGTCGCGACTCTCGGATGGGAGTTCTATGCTCTCTAGCAACAGTTGCGCCGCGTGGGTGATCGCGCTTAATGGGTTGCGGATCTCGTGCGCGATCCCGGCCGTGAGCCGTGCAAGCCCCGACATTTTCATCTGCTGCGCTTGCTGTTTCAGGATCGCCGTGTCCTCGAGAAAGATCACGGTCCCGGCTTTGTCGTCTCGCCCCAGTGATTTAAAGCGCGGGAGGAGCGTATAGCCCGCGGCCGATAAAAAGAGCCGACGCCCGAGCGTGGGGTTCTTATTTTGCGCCTGCCATTGCTCATAGAGTGCCGGGGCTACGGCCTGGAGGAGGCCGCGTTCGGCCCCGTCGCGTAAGCCGAGATAGGTCATGGCGGTCTTATTGGTCAAATGCATATGGCCTGATTGGGAGATGACCAGGACCCCGGATTGGAGGTGCTGCACAACCTGCTCGTTTAAGCGCGCGAGGTGCAGAAGGTCGATCTCTTGCTTTTCGGCCAAGGCCTCTGTGAGTCGGAGGCGATCGGCTACCAGATGCGCCAAGCCCGCCGTAGCGAACAATACGAGCCCAAAGAGGCCGACCTGCGAGTAGCTTGCGGGTAGACCGCTTTGTGAGCCTGTCAGGTAAGGCCAGGCCCGTTCAAGCAAGACGCCGATCGTGGTTAAGGCGGCAAAAAAGATGGTCATCCTGCGATTTAAGAGAAAGCTCGTGCCCGCGGTCGATACCAGGAGCAGCACCCCTGTGCCACTTGCGAGTCCACCGCTTGCATGCATGAGCAGGATCAGCGCCACGACATCCGAGAAGGCCAATATCGCGGCCTGGGTCTCGAAGTCGCCCAGGCGCCGACGCGTCGCGTCAATGGCGACGAGGTAGATTGTGGCGTACAGGAGCGCTACCACCAAAAAGAGCTGAGGGTTTGTGCTCCCGAAGGGCTCAAGTGCCCCGGCCCAAAATCCGGCGACGCATGCGAGCAGCGCCAACGCCAGACGGTAGCCGTTGAAGTAGCTCAAGAGCAGCCAGTTTTGTTCGCGGACCAAAAGTGGCGTCTCGACGCCTTCCAGGGCTAAATCTAGGGCTTGATTCGTTGCGCTCATAGACTCTGAATTAGCACAAAATATCGCTTATAGCAAAGTCTCATGGCCCAAGGGTGCCCGCTTGCTTGTGGTCGGCACAACAAAAGGCGGTCTTATGGGGGCCTGGGAGGGATTCCGAACGTGGGATGTAGAGCCCGCAATGGTCGCACGCCACCATGTCGCCGGCTGTGCGTATGCGCCTGCGCACGGGCGTAGGGCGGGCTGTCGCGTGCGGCGCGGAATGGGGTCGCACGAGGCGTCTGGCGAGCCAGATGGCGCCCCACAGAAATAACAGATCGACCAGGAGGTCCACGGGTGTTGGCGACGCCCTCTTAAAATGGTCGGGGTGAGAGGATTCGAACCTCCGGCCCCTAGCTCCCGAAGCTAGTGCGCTACCAGGCTGCGCTACACCCCGTTTTGTGTGCCGTTCACCGGGATTACTTTAATGATCTCTGTGAACGGAAAAATAGGCCAGATCCATCAGGGCTTGCTTATAGAGGGAGTGAGGCAGGGGAGCGAGCGCTGCCCGTGCCAAATCGGCCTCGCCCTCGGCCCGCCGCGCAGTGTACGCGATCGCCTGAGTGGATTCAATGGCGGCTACGACGCCTTCTATGCGCTCAAGCCCCCCTTGTTCGATGGCGGACCGTACGAGCGCGCGTTCTTGGTCTGTGCCGGTGCGCAGCACATGGATCAAGGGGAGCGTCGTTTTCCCCTCGGCTAGATCATCGCCGATGTTTTTCCCGAGTCGTTCGTTGTCGGTGCCGTAGTCCAAGGCGTCGTCTATCAACTGAAAGGCCGTGCCGAGATGTCGGCCATAGGCCGCCAAGATGGGCTCCATGGCGCGTTCGCCGGCCAAGACCGCACCCAATTCTGCCGCCGCCTCGAAGAGTTTGGCGGTCTTGCTCCGGATCACGGCGAGGTATTGGGCCTCCTCGACATCCGGGTCATTGCAGTTGATGAGCTGCATCACCTCTCCTTCCGCTATGGTATTAGTCGCCTTCGCCAAGATTTCCATGACGCGGAAGTTCTGGACCTCGACCATCATTTCGAAGGAGCGGGAGTAGAGGAAGTCGCCGACCAGTACGCTCGCCTCGTTCCCAAAGACGGCATTGGCGCTCGGCCGGCCGCGACGCATCCCCGAGCCGTCGACCACGTCGTCGTGGAGGAGGGTTGCGGTATGGATGAACTCGATGACGGTCGCGAGCGTGATGTCCGCTTGGCCGCTATAGCCCAAGGCCTTGGCCGCGAGGAGCAGCACGGCGGGACGCAGCCGTTTGCCGCCGCTGTGAATAATATAGCGACCCAGTTGTTTTATAAGGACAATCTCGGAGCTCAGCCGTGTCTCGATCTCGCGATCCATGGCCTGGCTTTCGTTTTTGATGAGCGCGTGGATGCAGTCGAGGTCCAAAGTTGGTTGGTCGACAGGCGCTGGTGTAGACATGAACTCTCCCTCAGAAAAGCGCCGTCATGCTCTTCTGTCGGAGCGGCGCTGTCAAGCGATTGACCCCGTCGTGAGGGCTTCGCGATGAAAGATTACCGTCAAATGATTTGACCGGATGCCTCTAAGTCACTAGAATCGCCCGATTTAACGGGGCCGACAACGGCCTTTCACCGTAAGCCGGTTTTTGCCGGTTCTTAATGAAGGGTTTTGGGAGTATTTATGTACGCGGTAATCGAGACGGGTGGTAAGCAGTATCGGGTGGCGGTGGGTGAGACCTTACGGGTCGAGACGTTACCGGCGGAGGTAGGCCAGGACGTGACTTTAGGGAAGGTGCTTTTGATCGCCGATGCCGCAGGTGTGCGTGTAGGGGCCCCCGCCTTGAATGAAACCGTGACCGCGCGCGTGGAAAGCCACGGCCGCGGGGATAAGATCCGTATTTTCAAGATGCGCCGTCGCAAGCACTACCGTAAGCATGCGGGCCACCGTCAGAATTATACCGAACTCAAGATCTTGACCATCGCCGGCAAGAGCGAAGAGTCCGCTCAGGCTTAAATAAAGGAGCACATCGATGGCACATAAGAAAGCAGGCGGTAGTTCCCGTAACGGCCGCGATTCCGAATCGAAACGTCTCGGCGTCAAGCGTTTTGGTGGCGAGAAGGTCGTGGCCGGCAACATTATCATCCGCCAGCGCGGCACGCGCTTTTATCCGGGTTTGAACGTACGGATTGGCAAGGACGACACGCTCTTTGCGTGTGCCGAAGGGCATGTTCTGTTCGAAGTCAAAGGACCGCAGCGGCGCAAGACCGTAAGCGTCGTCTCGGCTTCTTCTTAAAGACATTATTACCGCGCCCCCGGCGTTCTAGGGGAGGGCTCCATGAAGTTCGTTGATGAAGCCACCATCCATGTGCATGCGGGTGATGGCGGCAATGGGGCGTTGAGCTTCCGGCGCGAAAAGTTCGTTCCGCGAGGCGGTCCGGACGGCGGGGACGGCGGGGACGGCGGGGATATTTACTTTGAGGCCCGAAGCGGCCTCAATACCTTGGCCGATTTTCGTTATACCCGGCAATTTCGGGCCGATAACGGCGGTGGCGGGTCGGGTCGGCAGCGTTCCGGCGCTAGCGGCTCCGATCTGATCGTGCCAGTCCCCATCGGGACGCTCGTGTGCGACACCGAAACCGAAGAGTTGCTAGGTGACCTGACCGCTGATGGCGCGCGCCTCCTGGTGGCCAAAGGTGGTCGCGGCGGCCTGGGCAACACCCACTTCAAAACCAGCACCAATAGGGCGCCACGGCGTACGGTACCGGGCGGCTTAGGCCAGGCACGCGAGTTGAAGCTCGAACTCCAGGTCTTGGCGGATATCGGGCTAGTCGGGCTGCCCAATGCTGGAAAATCCACCTTTTTGCGGGCCGTCTCGCAGGCGCGCCCCAAAGTCGCGGATTACCCCTTCACCACCTTGCACCCGGAATTGGGTGTGGTCACGGTGGAGCGCCACCGCAGCTTCGTCATTGCCGATATCCCAGGCCTCATCGCGGGCGCCCATGAAGGCGCGGGGCTAGGCGTGCAATTCTTGCGACACCTCTCGCGCACCCGGATTCTTTTACACTTGATCGATGTCGCGCCGAGCGATCCGGATGCGGATCCGATCGCGGGCGTTCATGTCATCGAAGAAGAGTTGCGGCTGTTTCGTGAAGATCTCGGCGCCAAAGAGCGTTGGCTTGTGTTCAATAAAGTGGATTTGTGGCCAGAAGACGAGCGCGAAGAGCGCATTGCGTCCTTGCGCGAGGCGCTTGGATGGAGCGGGCCTTATGCGGCGGTATCGGCCATTAAGGGTCTGGGTTGTCCGGAATTGATGGGGCGGATCATGCAGCATTTGGAGGCCTTGGCCGCAGCCCGTCATGCCGAACAGGCGGAGACCTCTTCGGAGCGGCCGGATGCGTGAAGGGCTCAAGGCGGCTCGGCGTGTCGTAGTCAAGATCGGGAGCAGTCTTTTGACGCGCCACGGCGCCGGCTTGGATCGCGAGGCCTTGGGTCGTTGGGTGGCCCAACTCGCCGATCTTGCCGCAAAGGGCCGCGAGGTCGTCCTTGTGTCTTCCGGCGCCGTGGCGTGCGGAATGCAGCGGCTTCAGGTGAAGAAGCGCCCCCGCGCCTTGCATGAATTACAGGCATTGGCCGCGGTCGGTCAAATGGGTTTGATCGAGGCCTATGAGTCGGCGTTTTCGGGTCATGGCCGACAGGCCGCGCAAGTCCTTTTGACGCATGACGATCTCGCCGATCGCCGTCGCTACCTCAATGCCAGAAGCGCCTTACGGGCGTTGTTGGCGCTCGGCATCGTGCCCATCATCAACGAGAACGATACGGTCGCGACCGAAGAGATTCGGTTTGGCGACAACGATACCTTGGCGGCGCTCGTCGCCAATCTGATTGAGGCCGATCTCCTGATCATTTTGACGGATCAGGCGGGACTCTTTGAAGAAGACCCTCGGCATAACCCAAGCGCTCGTTTGATACAGGAAGCGCCAGCGGGCGACCCCACCTTCCTGGCTATGGCCGGCGACCCGGGCGAATTAGGTCGCGGGGGCATGCGCACCAAGCTTGCCGCCGCGCAGAAGGCGGCGCGCTCAGGCGCGGGTACGGTGATTGTGTCCGGGCACGAACAGGCGGTGTTGACGCGTGTCTTGAGTGGCGAGGTCGTGGGTACTTATCTCTATCCGGCGACCACGCGCATTGTGGCCCGTAAGCAATGGTTGGCGGCCCATCTTGCGGTGCGTGGGCAGCTCACCTTGGATGCGGGGGCTGTGCGCGTCCTGAAAGAGGCGGGGCGCAGTCTTTTGCCGGTGGGCGTCCATGCGGTGACGGGGCGGTTCGCGCGCGGCGAGATGGTCGCCTGTCTCGATCCGGCCGGGGACGAAATCGCGCGTGGTCTTGTGAATTACGCCGATAACGAGCTGCGGCTCATCATGGGGCACGCAAGCGAAGACATCGGATTGTTGCTGGGGTACCAGGACGAACCCGAGGTTATCCATAGGGATAACCTCGTGATTCTCTAGCGAGAGACTAGACGCTGATGCGGTGCAGGCGGGCGTTTAAGCGGCTCTTGTAACGCGCAGCCGTGTTGCGATGGAGCAGGCCGCGGGTCGTGCCCCGATCGATAACGGAGGTCGCTTCGCGATAAGCGACCTGTCCGCCCGGTGCATCCTTATCCAGTGCCGCTTTTAAGACCTTCTTGATGGCGGTGCGCATCTGTGACCGGAAGGCCACATTCCGCTGCCTATGTATCTCGGCCTGCCGAGCCCGCTTTTTTGCCTGTACTGTATTTGCCAAAACGCCTACTCCTCGCTCAAGGAATCCACAAAGCGGCACACTATGCCGTGCACCTGCGGGCTTGTCAACGGTGCGGGCGGGAAAGACCTTCTTGCGGTGGGCATGCGGTTTTAACATCGTCGTGCCGCAAGAGGCGGGGAGGCCTCTTGCGGCCTTACGGGCGGGTTTGCGGCCACAAAGGCTCATTAGGGGAGGGGTGGGCCGAGAACGCGCCTTGTGGGGTTTAGGCGCGCGATGAGGCGTGGGCCTCAAGGGTTTAGACCGGGCCTTTCAGTCTTCCTACGGTATACTGGGCGCGCCCGGGGGTCGGCATGAAACTTGGGCCGGGGAAAGGGCTGTGTTTTTGTGTATCGAGGCGCAGTCCTGCGCGCGCTCTGGGTTGGGGGATGCGATTGATGGGGAGAGGGAGTGGCTAATAAATTGGTTCGCGCGGTTTTTGTGACAGGAGGGATGACCTTGGTGTCGCGCATCACGGGTTTTGCGCGCGATATTTTGCTGGCTCGATTGCTTGGGACCACGGCGCTCGCGGACGCCTTCTTTGTGGCGTTTCGCATTCCCAGCTTCTTTCGTCGCATCTTTGGCGAAGGGGCGTTCTCGCAGGCTTTTGTACCGGTCTTTGCGTCTTATATCCATAAAGAGCCGCCCGATGTGGGTCTGTCCGAGGCGCGCGCGTTTACCGACAATATGGCCGGGACCTTCGCCGTCTTGTTATTGGGCGTCACGTTATTGGGAGTGCTCGCGGCGCCAGCCATCATTTGGGTCTTGGCGCCCGGTTTCTTGGACCAGCCGGCCAAGTACACGCTGGCGGTACACTTGCTCCGTATCACCTTCCCGTATCTGTTCTTTATTTCGTTGGTCGCCATGGCCGCCGGTATCCTCAATACCCGTGGGCGCTTTAGCGCCGCCGCGTTTACGCCGGTGTTGTTGAACTTGAGTCTGATCGTGGCCGCGGGAGTCATAGCCCCCCATACAAGCCATCCGGTCGTTACGGTCGCGTGGGGGGTATTTTTTGGGGGGGTGTTGCAGTTTGCGTTTCAGCTGCCTTTTTTGCGCGGTTGCGGTTTTATGCCGCGCCCCCGCTACTCCTTTAGTCACCCCGGCGTGCGGCGCGTATTCCGCTTGATGATACCGGGCATCTTCGGGTCGTCGATCGCTCAGATCAATCTTGTCGTCGATACGGTGCTTGCCTCGTTTTTGGCCACCGGGAGCATTTCCTGGCTGTATTACGCCAACCGCCTTCTTGAGTTTCCTCTGGGGATTTTTGGCGTGGCCTTGGGTACCGTCATTCTTCCCCATCTTTCGGCCAAGCACGCGCGGGCGTCGGGCGAGGAATTTGGCGATACCCTCGATTGGGCCTTGCGGTGGGTCATTGTGATTGCGGTCCCCGCCGCTTTGGCGCTTATCGTGCTCTCGACACCTATGATTATGACGCTCTATCGCTATGGGGCTTTTACGGCGTTCGATGCGGCGATGACCCGGCGCGCGCTCGTGGCCTTCGCGGTGGGGCTTCCCGCTTTCGTCCTCATCAAGGTGCTTTCGCCTGGCTATTACGCGCGCCAGGATACGCGGACGCCGGTCAAGATCGGCAGTATCGCCTTGGTGTCCAATATGGCCTTAAACGGGATCTTGATTTGGCCGCTCGCGCACGCGGGACTGGCGCTCGCTACCTCGCTCTCCGGGGCGCTGAACGCTTATCTTTTATATCGCGGCTTACGTCGCAAGGGCGTCTATCAGCCACGACCGGGATGGGCGCGCTTGTGGATGCAGGTGAGTGTGGCGAGTGCGGCCATGGTGGCGGTGCTGTGGCATGCGGGGCACGAAAGCGCGGTTTTTGCAGGCGAAGCCGGGCCTGATCGGGCGCTGAGTCTCGGTAAGTGGATTGTCGTGGGCCTTGTCGTCTATGGTACAGTGATGTGGCTTTTGGGGGTGCGTCCGAGCGCCTTGCAGTTGCATTCGATAGGCCCAAACGAGGATACATGACAGCAGCAATGTGGCAGATTGGCGCGCCGGGCGATGCACGCGTTTTTACGCTGGTGGAGGCCGAAGAGTTGTTTCCGTTAGTCCGCAGGATTACCAACGCGGCATACCGGGACTTGCAGCCCTTGCGCCAGCTTTTGTCGACCCTGCCGGCGGGGAGCGTAAGCCTCTATGACGCGGAAGAAGACTACGAACGCATCGTCAAGCGGTGGGTCGCTAAAATGGAGCGCTTAGGGGTTGTCGTGAAGGGTCTCTGGCTTGTGGATTTCGATACCGGGGACGGCTATCTCTGCTGGCGTTTTCCGGAATTGAAACTCGGGCATTATCACGGCTATCGCGAAGATTATACGACGCGACGCCCGCTCCGTGATGTCATAGAAGAACTCGATCCGGATTGGGCCTGTTAGGTGCACGTTGTGGAGGCTCTTTTGCCGCGCCGCGGGCTTTTGCGCACGCATAGCCAGGCCTTAGCGTGCGAGGCTATGCGGGGGGCTTATGCCGGCCCGACCTCCATGCCTAGACCCGATGTGGGTGATACGTTAAGCTTTCGCGCTTTCGGTTAGTGCCATTTATGGAGTGTATTCGCGGGCTTTACAACATCCGTCCCAGGCATCAAGGGGCGGTTGTGTCTATTGGCAACTTCGATGGTTTTCATAGGGGACATAGGGAGCTTGTGCGCTTGGCGCGCATACGCGCCACAGCGCTCGGTGTGCCGACTCTCCTGATGCTTTTTGAGCCGCAGCCGCGCGAATATTTTCAGGGAAGCCTGGCCCCGGCCCGCCTCATGCGACTTTCCGCGAAGTTGAAGGCCCTGAAGGCCGCAGGTGTGGATCGCGTGCTGATCGTGCCGTTCGATGCCGATTTTGCGGGCTTGTCCGCGCAGGCCTTCATCGACGACATCATGAATACGGCCTTGCGGGTGCGCGGCCTTGTGATCGGGGACGATTTTCGGTTCGGCGCACGGCGCAGCGGCGATTTTGCGATGTTGAAGGATGCCGGCGCGCGCGCCCCTTTCTTTGTCGAGTCGGCCCCGACTCTTTTGGAGGGGGGCGCGCGGGTGAGTAGCACGCGCTTACGCGAGGCGCTTGCGCAAGGGGATTTGGAGGGCGCACACAGCTTGACGGGTGCGCATTATGCGTACGAAGGGCGTGTCATTCATGGCGATGCCCGCGGACGCCAATTGGGGTTTCCGACGGCCAATATCGCGATGCCGGATCCGGCCCCCTTGGCGGGGGTTTTTGCGGTGGAGGCGGTAGCCGCAGACGGGCGCGTCCATCGCGGCGTGGCCAATGTGGGGCGCCGGCCGACGGTCGGTGGACGCCGCGTCTTGCTCGAGGCCCATCTTTTCGATTTTGCCGGCGATTTGTATGGCCAGCGACTTTCTGTTCGGTTTCTGAAACGGCTGCGCGCGGAGCAGAAATTCGCCTCTCTTTTGGCGCTACAGGCGCAGATCGAACAGGACCGACAGGCGGCCCACGCCTTTTTTGCCGATCACAGGACAATGACATGAGCGCGGACTACAAAAAGACCTTACAACTGCCGCATACGGATTTTCCGATGCGCGGCGGTTTGCCTACGCGCGAACCGCAACAGCTTTTGGCGTGGCAGACCCTGGGTCTTTATGAAAGGCTGCGCGCTTTCCACAAGACCCATCCCCGCTACGTCTTGCATGACGGGCCGCCTTACGCCAATGGCGCCATTCACCTAGGTCACGCGGTCAACAAGATCCTGAAAGATATCATCGTCAAGGCCAAGGGCTTTGCGGGTTTCGATGCGCCCTACGTCCCGGGTTGGGACTGCCATGGCCTTCCGATTGAGCTTGCCGTGGAGAAGACCTTGGGGCGTTGCGGGCGCGATGTGGATGCACGCACGTTTCGTCTCGCGTGTCGCGCGTATGCCGCACAGCAAGTCGCCGGACAGAAGAAGGACTTCGAGCGGCTTGGCGTATTGGGGGATTTTGCGCACGCCTATCTGACTATGGATTTTGCGGTGGAGGCCGGGATTGTGCGCGAGCTCGGGCGGATTTTTGCGCGTGGCCACGTGTATCGCAGCGAGAAGCCGGTTCATTGGTGTCTGGATTGCGCCTCCGCTTTGGCCGAGGCCGAAGTCGATTATGCGGATCATACAAGCTATGCGATCGATGTCCCGTTTCAGGTAGTAGATGTCGCGGACTTCTGGAGTCGGCTGTCGACGGCGCCACGCGCAGGCTCTGTTCGTATCCCGATTTGGACGACGACGCCGTGGACGCTCCCGGCCAATCGCGCGGTCGCGGTGCACCCCGATATCGTCTATCGCGTCATGTCTACGGGCCAGGATTATTGGCTGGTAGCTCAAGATTTGGCCGATACGGTGCTCGCACGCTATGGATTTAGCGAGGCGCCTACGGGTCTTTGCATCGCGGGCGCAGCCCTCGTGGGTTTGCGCTTACAGCATCCGTTTTTGGAGCGTACGGTTCCGGTCATAGGGGCGGCGCACGTGACAACCGAGGCCGGCACGGGTCTTGTCCATATTGCGCCCGCTCACGGCGAGGAAGACTACCAGGCCGCGCGCCTCTATAGTCGCGTCACAGGCGAGGTCTTGCCGATCGAGGGCCCGGTCGGGGGTGATGGCCGGTTTGTCGCCGGTACCGCTTTCGTGGAAGGGCTTACGGTTGTAGAAGGCGGCAAGCGCGTAGTCGAGGTGTTGAAGGAACGCCACGCCTTGTGGGCCTTGTCGCGACTTGTGCACAGCTACCCGCATTGTTGGCGCCATAAGACGCCGATCATTTTTCGGGCCACTCCGCAGTGGTTTGTTTCGATGGACGCCCAGCAGTTGCGTACCGAGGCGCTGGCCGCGATCGGACAGGTGCGCTGGATGCCGGGGTGGGGGGAGCTGCGTATCGCGCAAATGATCGCAGGGCGCCCCGACTGGTGTATCTCGCGGCAGCGCACTTGGGGTGTGCCCATACCCTTTTTCCTGCATAAGAAGACAGGGGAGTTGCATCCGCGGACGGAGGCGTTGTTGGAAGACGTCGCACGCGTCATCGAGAGCGAAGGCGTAGAGGGTTGGTTCGGGCGGCAGGTCTCCGATTGGTTGGGGCCGGATGCCGCGGACTATGAGGCCATGCGCGATGTCTTGGATGTGTGGTTTGATTCCGGTTCGACGCATGCCTGCGTGCTGGCGGTCCGTCCTGAGCTGAGCGATCCCGCGGATCTTTATCTGGAAGGGTCCGATCAGCATCGCGGCTGGTTCCAGTCGTCCTTGCTGACTTCCATCGCCGATTCCGGCCAAGCGCCCTATAAGGCTGTGTTGACGCATGGTTTTACGGTCGATGCGCAAGGACAGAAGATGGCGAAATCCAAAGGCAATGGTATCGAGCCCCAGGAGATCACCGATAAGCTGGGGGCAGATGTCTTGCGGTTGTGGGTGGCGACCACGGATTATCGTAGCGAGATGACCCTGTCAGACGAGATCTTAAAGCGCGTGACCGAGGGCTATCGCAGACTCCGGAACACAGCGCGTTATCTGCTCTCCAATCTCGCAGGCTTTCATCCCGATCGCGACACGGTGGCGATCGCAGACCTTGTGGCCCTCGATCGTTGGGCGTTGGCGCGGACCGCCGACCTCGACCGGTCTTTACAAAAGGCCTATGAGGATTTCGAGTTCCATATCGTCTATCAGAAGCTGCACCAGTTCTGCGTGGTCGATCTGGGGGCATTTTATCTCGATGTGCTCAAAGATAGGCTCTATACGTCGCTCGAGGCGAGTCGCGAGCGACGTTCGGCGCAGACTGTGCTCGCGCATATGCTTGAGGTCTTTGTCCGTCACCTAGCGCCGATCTTGAGTTTTACCGCAGAAGAGATCTGGTCTTATATGCCGGGCAAGCGGGCGGAGAGCGTCTTCTTGAACGTTTGGCATACCTTTGAGGCATCCCCGCAGGAGGCGGATGATCTCGCGGCCTGGTCGCTTATGCTGCGTTTGCGGGATGCCGTGGGCCCGGAACTCGAGCGCTTGCGGACAAGCGGTGCGGTCGGTTCATCATTGGATGCCGAGATCGATCTTTATGTCAGCCCTGAGATCTTGGCGAGATTGTCCGGGATCGACGACGAACTTCGTTATGTGTTCATTACATCGGAGTTGCGTCTGCATCCCCTTAAGACGCGACCTAAGAGCGCGGTCGCAACGGCCCATGAGGATATCTCCGTTGTGGTCATCCCTTCGTCGCACGCGAAATGTGCGCGTTGTTGGCACCATAGGCCGGAAGTCGGGCAGCTACCCGACTATCCCGAACTCTGTGTGCGCTGCAAGGACACTTTGCTGGGAGCCCCCAAGGCGCGGAGGTACGCCTAGTGCTTGCTTATCTGTGGATCGCGCTCGTGGTTTTTGCTTTGGATCAATGGAGTAAGTTCGAGGCAGTGCACTATTTAGCGCGGGCATCGGTTCGGATGGACGAGTATGTGAATTTGACGCTCGTCTATAACCGGGGCGCGGCCTTCGGGTTTCTAAGCCAGGAGGGCGGTTGGCAAAACGCCTTTTTTGTGGTGGTGGCCTTGGCGATCGTGGCGGGCATTGGGTGGTTTCTACGGCGCGCGACTCGTCATGACCGTTTGCTGGTCATAGCGCTCATGTTTGTGTTGGGCGGCGCGATCGGGAATCTGGCGGATCGCCTTCGTCTCGGACGGGTTGTGGATTTCATCGATTTTCATATTGGCTCTTGGCATTGGTATACGTTCAATTTAGCCGATAGCGCCATTACCTTAGGCGCCGTGCTGCTGGCGTTAGACGCCTTGAGGTCGCGACGCGTGACGGCTCAAGAGAAGAAAGAGCTATGACTGAGGGGCACGTTGAGATCGGTTCGCGGGTGTCGTTTTCGTTTACGCTCTCTTTGACGGATGGTACCCGTGTGGAGGGTACCGAGGCCGGTGAATCCTGGGATGTGGTCGTGGGGAGCGGTGAGTTGCCGCCCGGCATGGACCGTGCGCTAGTCGGGCTCGCGGTAGGCGAGCACGGGCAGTTTTTTATTCCGGCGGCAGAGGGATTTGGCGAGGCGGATGCCAATACGCAGGAGGTATTGCCGCGCGCGGATTTCCCGGCGGACGTAGATCTCATCCCCGGAATGGCGTTTGGTTTTACACTACCAGACGGTCATGAGGTCATGGGCAAAGTGGTGGCTGTTACGGCGGAGGGCGTCGAGGTCGATTTTTCGCATCCGCTCGTAGGTCACGATCTGGTTTTTGACGTGGATATTCAAGCAATCGGACGCGTCTAAGCGCCCGAGGGGCGAACATGAGAATCTATGTAGCAAACCCCCGCGGCTTTTGCGCGGGCGTGGAGCGCGCCATAGCAATGGTGGAACGGGCGTTAGACGCTTATGGTTCGCCTATTTATGTTCGTCACGAAGTGGTACATAACCGCGCAGTCGTCGAAAGACTCCGCGATCGGGGCGCGATTTTTGTAGACGATCTAGCTGAGGTCCCGCAAGGCGCAAAGGTCGTTTTTAGCGCTCACGGTGTCGCACAGATAGTCGGTATCGAGGCCAAAGAGCGCGCGCTTACGGTCTTTGACGCCACATGTCCGCTCGTAGCCAAGGTCCACAAAGAGGTGATTCGTTGGCGAAAGGAGGGGTATGAGTGCCTTCTTATCGGACATGCCGGACACCCTGAGGTTGTGGGCACTTTGGGGCAAGTGGATGATGGGGTGTATTTGGTGGAAAACGAGCGCGACCTCGAGGCCGTTGTCGTGAAGGATGCGGGGCGGGTGGCGTATGTGACGCAGACGACGCTGTCGGTAGACGATACCGCGCGTCTGATTGATGCCGTGCGTGCGCGCTTTCCTAAGGTCTGCGGGCCGCGGACCGACGATATTTGTTATGCCACACAAAATCGCCAAGACGCGGTGCGGGGTTTGACGCGACGGTGTGACGTGGTCCTTGTCGTGGGCTCGGCGCATAGCTCGAACGCCAACCGCCTTCGGGAACTGGCTCAGGATCTGGGGGCGCGCGCTTACCTCATAGATGGTGCCGCTGAACTGAAGCAGGGGTGGTTTTTCCCGGATACTGTGGTGGGGATTACGGCAGGGGCCTCCACGCCCGAATGCGCCGTCCAATCCGTGGTCGCACGGCTTGAGGAATGGGGTGCGGAGTGCGTGGAGGAACAAGAAGGACCTAAGGAGACGGTGGTCTTTTCCTTACCTAAGATCCTCCAGAACATAAGCGTCCTTAAACGGTCTGGGCGCGCGGGGCTGCGGTAGCCCCTCCTATTTTTAGGCTCATGCAGGGTTGTCACACTATCGTTATGCGAATACATCCTATTGTCATAGTGGGGGGTGGCGTCATTGGCCTCCTCACCGCCCGCGCGCTTGCCTATGCAGGCCATGAAGTCCGGCTTTTTGAGCGTGGCGCATTGGGGCGGGAATCTTCCTTTGCCGGAGGCGGCATTCTCTCGCCCTTGCACCCTTGGCGCTACCCGGATGCTGTGACCGTGCTTGCGCTCCGGAGTCAGAAGAGTTATCCGGCGCTTTGTCAGAGGCTTGCGGATACGACGTCCACCGATCCCGAATGGATCGTATCAGGGCTTCTCCGCTTAGGCGCAGACGAGAGCGTGGTGGCCCATGAGTGGGCGACACGCTTCGGAGTGGAGTTGGAGATCCGCGATGCGCACGATCTCTTGCCCGGCGTCGGGGTCGCAGGGCCTAGCGTTTGGATGCCATCGGTCGCGCAAGTGCGCAGCCCGCGTTTTGTACAAGCGCTTACCGAGGAACTGCGCTCCCTTAAAGTAAAGATTCATGAGCAAGCATCGGTGGAGGGCTTCGTGTGGCGACGCGCTGCGCTCACCGGGGTGGTCGCGAACGGGGAGGAGGTCGCGACCGATCGGGTAGTCGTCTGCGGCGGGGCTTGGACGAGCGACCTCATGGCGCGTTATGGCCTTCCTTTGCCGGTGAAGCCTATGCGCGGGCAGATGATCGCCTTTCAGACACCGCCTGGTTTGCTTGCGCCCATGGTTTTACAGAAGGCGCATTATCTCATCCCCCGTCGCGATGGTGTGGTCTTGGCCGGGAGTACCATTGAGGATGTGGGCTTTGACAAGGCGATTACCGACGAGGCCCGCACGGTCCTCACCGAGGCGGCCTATAGTCTTCTGCCGGCGCTACGCACGTATCCCGTGACCCATCAGTGGTCGGGTCTCAGGCCGTCTTCGCCCACCGGGGTTCCCTTTATTGGCGAACACCCGGAGATCAGAGGACTGTGGGTGAATACCGGTCATTTTCGGAATGGCATCGTGTTGGGCCCGGGGTCTGCCGATTTGGCGGCTGATCTGGTCTTGGGTCGAGATCCCTGTCTAGATCCGTCGCCTTATGGTTTGGATCGGCAGGTAGAGGACGGCACGCGGCCGCTTGTGTTAGGATCGGGCGTGTGAAAGCACGAGAGCGAGATGTGGTGAGCGACATAGGAAGCCTTCTGCGCGGCCGTGGAATCAGTCCCACGGCGCAGCGGGTTCGTATCGCCCAGCTTTTTTTGTCCCGTCGAATCCATCTCGCGGCCGAGGAGGTTTTTCGGTTGGTCAACCAAGGTGGCATCCGGGTCTCCAAGGCAACCGTATATAACACCTTGGGCGTCTTTGCGGAAAAAGGGCTTATACGGCAGGTCATCATAGACCCAAGCCGGGTCGTTTATGATTCGAATACGGGGCCCCATCACCACTTCTACAATGTGGAGACCGGGGAGCTTGTTGATATCGAGTCAGATACGATGTCGGTGGACGGTCTTCCTCCCCTACCGCGGGGCACGGAAATGGAGGGCGTGGAGGTGATCGTGAGGCTCCGGTCTATAGAAAAGATGAGGTTCTAAGCTTCCTTTACCCCCACCTCCAAGGTTATAGTAGCGCCCTTAAAAGCCGGTGTAGCTCAGTCGGTAGAGCAACTGATTCGTAATCAGTAGGTCGGGCGTTCGATTCGTCTCACCGGCACCATAAAATCAAGTACTTAGCGTGCTCCCCGCATATCTAGACTTTTACTGTGTTACCACGGCGCTGCTTTTGGTCATCAATCCCTGTCAATGAAGAGACGCGGAGGACGGCATCCCGGTACCAGACCGATGCCGCGTGCCTGGTGGGTAAGCGAAGTTTTGGCGCGTAGTCCGTAGGACCTGACGTTCAGCCGGCCATGGGCGTAGGTCCATGCGGGCGGCCGTAGGCCACCTCGGTTTTATGGTCACCAGTTGTGGCGCACGGCCAGACCGTAGGATGGTATAAGCCTCTCGTGGCGTCGCTGCGCGATCTTGCATTCCACTTAAGGCCAAAGCGGCATTGTGGGCCGCATGGCCTAGAAAGACTAGGACGTTCCACTGCGCGTCCTGAGGGGCAACGCATGCTCGGGTGCCGGTGCTTCTCTCAACAAACCCCCCGTACTCAAATTCCCATCGGGTCCCGGTCAGTGAATGCCATATCCACCGTCGGCGATTTCCTGCTTCGCGCGCCCCGTGGCGCTTGCTGGCCAGACGGGGACACCATTCGAAAGGAACCAAGATGCTGCGCCCGTCTATGAGCCGCACGGACAATATGTCCTCGGTGATCTGTACATCTGCTACGCGCTCATTCTTCCCGGTCATGCCGCGTGCTGTGGCAGAGGCCACGTGCCAGAGGCTTTGGCATCTAAGATCACAATCTCAACGATGCTCCCGTCTTCGGCATAAACGATATTCAGATTCCAGTCTTGCGATATCTCGCGGGCTACCGACTTGTCAGTAAAGTGCAGAACCAGAATGTCATCCTCGGCGTTATAGTCAGTTTTCATGGGATACCTCCCAGTGGGTCATGATGGTCTTGATGATAACCGCGTCATCCAAGAGCATCGCAAGGCATAGCGGGTTGCGGCCCTGTCTTGAAGGAGTCCATTGTTTTCTACTCACCAAGTTCGAGGCTACTGCCCTTGTTAAAGGGCCGCTAAACAGAATGGCGGATCACTGGCCGCCGCTTTGCGGAGTGGCGGCGCTGACGGGGGCAACCACAATTTGTTGTTGGGTTGGCAATTCACTAATAGGTGCGCCCTTACTGTGTTTGAGGAAAATGCAGCCATGCTCAAGAGATAGGCAGATGAGATACGCAATTGTTGCCACCGGACTCCGGTGTCATTAAGGACTTCCAGGCCTTTGCCAAGCAGACCGGTAATGAACTGATCGTATCCGATGAGTTTAATGGCGAATTTACCCATGTTTTTGGCAAAATGGCAACGTAGAACGGCGTGATCTCTGGGGCGCCTATTTCTGTCTATCAAGGGATTCCTTTTGATCGCGACCAAAGAGGCCCCTGATTGGGGTCTCTATTTATTCTGGCGCAGGAAGTGAATTCTGCTATACGCTCCTAGTGTCTTCCCGATTTCTTAAACTATACAACAAACGATCCGATACCCCCTATATAAGTACGTTATGTAGTTCGAATGGTTGCGCATAGTCGTGAAGCGATCATTCTACAAAAATAACATGAAACGGTCTGCGCCATAGGCTCTGACGGGGTGGGTAGAATACTGGCGATCGATTTTGTTCATTACGATTATTAAATGAACGCCTACTATCCGCAATCTTATACAGCCAGAATGTTCTTTGTGTACATTGATTTATATAAAAAACGTCCATTTTTTGGTTGCTATTATAAAATGGTGTCTGTGTCGTGGTGGGACTTTCTAGTTTCCCCGGCATCGTCATAAAAACAAATAAAAACTATCAAGAATCAATTGGGAGGATTCCTGCATGTCTTATCGTCTTACGTGCTATCTTATCGGAATTATGGCCCTGGGCCTCTTGGCGAGCACCCCCGTTCTTGCGGCGCAGTCGCCTTGGTATGGTGGCGCCAATGTCAGTTTTAACTCTGGGTTTTCTGGCTTTGGGGGCTCTACGGGATTCGACGTCTATGGTGGCTATCTCTTGCCGGGCCATGTCTGGCGCTTCAAGCCTGCCGTTGAAGTCGGTTATGACCATTACGGCTCAATGACGGAAACGGATTTGGGTGGCACCGGTTTCACCGGCGTGTTATCAGGTCACGATATCGCCGCATCGGCCATCTTTACGTATGCGATTATGCCGCGCTTAGGGGCGTATTTGCGGGCGGGCCTCGCCGACGTGAGCCTTACGTATACGCTGAGCGGGTATGGTTCTTCGGCCTCGGCATCGGCCTCGGGCATAAACTTTCTGTTTGGCATCGGCGTCAATTATCGTATCACGCCTCAGATCGGTGTCCATGCCGAGTACCGCAACACGGGTGCCAGCCTGAGCGGATTGTCGGGTGCCATGAACTCCTTCGTTCTCGGTGCCACCTACCGGTTTTAGGCTTAGGCGCAAAAGGGCGGCTTCGGCCGCCCTTTTTTTGGGAGGGCGCCGTACACGCTGATGGGGCAGCCGTGATGGCATTTCCCATGCTTACGGGGATGCGGCCTTACTCCACGTGAAGTCGAGCGTTTGGGGATAAGGATTGTAGAATCGACCGTTCAATCTGGTCTTTCTTAGCGGAGCGTATTCTGTGTGAGAGTTTTATTGCCCCCCGAGTTTGGACGCACGAGATTTGTGAGCCGGTCTTCCTAAATAACGTCACGGAATCAGCAATTCTCAATACGGCAACGGCCATGAGTATTCGCTAGCTTCACGTATGCTTAGGCGCCCAACGCCCGGCATAGGTGTCCTCCAACACTCTAATTCTTACGCCGTTACCGGGTGTTTGGGATTCAACCATTATACCCCCGGGCTTTATCAGTTCACATTGAGAATTGCTGCACGGAATGGTGTCGCGTGATTCTCGCTGCAAGCTGTGATAGGCGCGCAGGCGGAGGCGATCGATGTCTTATGACAGGGCTCGGTTCGTTTAGATTTCCTGGCGCGTGGGCCGAAATAGGATTTCGTTTACGTCGATCTCGTCTGGCTGGCTTATGGCAAAGGCAACGGCTCGCGCGAAGGCCTCCGCGGGTACGGCTACTTCATAAATCTTGCGTACCGCATCGGCGATATCGGGCTCGGTTATGCTATCTGGGAGTTCTGTTGCCACGGCACCCGGGGAAATGACCGTCGTCCGGATATTATAGGGCTTTACCTCTTGTCTTAATCCCTCGGAAAGCGCTAATACCGCATGTTTTGTGGCCGCGTAGACGGCACTCGCCGGTCGAACCTTATGGCCGGCTACCGACGAGACATTAATAAAGTGGCCAAACTTCTGTTTTTGCATGTGGGGTAATGCGGCGGCAATGCCGTAGAGTACGCCTTTGATGTTGACGTCGATCATGCGATCCCAGTCGTCTACCTTCAGGCGACTGAGCGGTGAGTGCGGCATAAGCCCGGCGTTATTGATCATGACATCGATCCGCCCGTATGTATCGATCGCGGTCTGTACGAGTCGATCGACATCGTTGCGTTTCGTGACATCGGTTTGTACGATCGCGACTTTGTGTCCGGCTCTTACAAGATCTTGGGCAATGGCTTGAAGTCGCTCCAGCCGTCTTGCGCCTAGGACTAGGCAAGCGCCTTGTAAGGCGAGGTAGCGAGCGGATGCTTCACCAAGCCCGCTGCTCGCGCCGGTGATGACGATCACCTTTCCTTTGATGTTGTCGCTCAAAGAGGGCCTCCCGTGTAAGTCGTGATCCCGATGTTGATGGGGCTGATATCGCTCGTGGTCGCTTGCGCCTATGGCTAGGCGCCTTGTTATCCTGCAACAGGAGGCGCGCCCTTGCAATGCGCACAAGAGCGGGGCGCCCCATCGCGCTATGGAACCCGTCTATGTGAGATAAGCCTTAAGGCGTGCATGCGGGCCATTGTCGGCGTGTTTATCCGTAGAGGCGCAGACGGATTGGTCTCAGGGAGGGGTCGGCGCCATCGGGGGCACTATGGGTGGAGGGTGGAGTCGTGGCGTGTCACGAGCGGCTCATGGTGGGATGCGTAGGAGTCTTTGGGATATGCGCCCCCAGCGGCGTCTTGGGGAAGAAGCTGCGCCAAGAGGCCCACCGCTACCGGGAAGCCTAAGGTGTTAACGTCACGCAGGGCCCGATCATGGGCGCCACGATCATTACGCCTCTTCGTCCACCCGGAACCAAGATAAGGTTTGGGGCCCCGATGGGTGCCTGACCCAGAACGGTAACCCGGAATACCCATTTGGCAGGGATTGTGTTCTCAGTTAGTCCGGAAGGTTTTTTGGTGCGTGACTCAAAGAAGGCGCTGAATCCAGGTACCACTACCGATTTCAGAGGTATCAAACCCAAGTGGTTTTTTCCATTGAGGTGACACCGAGCATGGTAGACAATTGAGGTGCCCCCGCAGGCGTTGAGTTCCTGCATTACACGGTAGGGGCAGTGTGCGTGGGGCTGTTCTTTCGTCAAGTGACGTATCAAAACAGGGAGTTCGGCTCTCTGCCAGGGGAGCCCGTAAACATTTCATGGAGACGTCCGATCTAATGCGGCTAGATAGCAAGGAAGTCGGAGGGAGCGGTCACGCCTGTTTCTCATATATAACCTGTGCGCGCCAGAGGAACGACCGGTCGCGCTTGAACGATACTGGGGCGTCGGCGATTTTGTGGGCGGCCGTTGCCGCGAACGTAAAGTGTCGGACCCTCCGGATATTCGATGAAGATCGGCTGCGCCAGATCTTCCTCTGGCAATTTCGTGATTTGTTATGGGGCCTCGCGCCCTTTCAAGCGGTGGTTGTGGGGAAGGGCATGCGCAGGGCCAAGCCTATTTCGCAAGGGGCTATGCGCCGACGTTTGATAATAGAGAGGCGTGTGGCAGGGCGACGTCAATCATGAAGGCCCACGGCTAGCCTTATTTTTGGGAGACTATGCGCATCATCAATACCTTCAGTGATTATCGGAAGTCCGCGTCGCGTTAACGTCTAGAGGGGTTTGTCGCCCATGCGTCGTACTGGAGTCTCACGAGACGGCGATTGCGTTTTCCAATCGCTTAGCGCGGATCTTTGTAACTAGAGCCCCATGAAGGGCGGGAGGAAAGTTTGCGTACGGACGCGTACCTCACAGCACAAACCGATGCCCGTCGTTTAACGGGGCTTACCCGCGCGACCGCAGAACGGCGTTTAGCCGAGAATGGCCCCAATGTGTTGCCGGGAAGCGCCCCGAAAACGTTACCCGCCATCGTGCGCAGCGTTTTAACCGAACCGATGTTCGTCATGTTATTGATAGCGGGCGGTATTTATCTGGTGTTGGGGGATCGCGCCGAGGCTTTATTTCTGCTGGCCTTCGTGTTTGTCGTTATTGGTATTACCTTGGCGCAAGAACGCAAAACCCAACGCGCCCTAGAGTCGCTCCGCGACCTGTCAGCGCCGCGCGCCTTAGTAATCCGTGATGGTCTTGAATATCGCGTCTCTGGGCGCGAGATCGTGCAAGGCGATGTACTGGTTCTTTATGAGGGGGACCGTATCGCCGCAGACGCCCGTCTGGTGCAAGGACGCCTGACGGTGGATGAATCCTTGCTTACTGGCGAGTCGGTGCCTGTGGATAAGTCCCCCAACCCGGAGATTGGCGAACCTGCCACATCGGGGCACAGTGATGCGGCCATGTTGTACGCTAGCACTTTAGTAACCAAAGGCGTAGGGGTCTGTGTGGTAACGGCAACGGGAGTAGCCACTGCGGTAGGGGGCATTGGCCAAGCGTTGACGGCAACGAAGGAAGTGGTCTCGGGTCTGCAACAATCCTCGCGCAAGCTTATCCGCAACCTAACCATGATCGCTCTGCTGGTGGCGGTATCCTTGGTTGGGGTGAACTGGCTGTGGAATGGACGCTCGCTCCTGGAAAGTTTGCTCTCAGGTATCGCGCTCGCCATGGCCATTCTGCCTCAGGAGATTCCGGCCATCCTTATCGTGTTTTTCGCCTTAGGCGCTTGGCGGATTTCCAAAAATAAGGTACTGACGCGCCGCATACCCGCAGTTGAGGCCCTGGGGGCTATCACCATATTAGCCGTAGACAAGACCGGCACCCTCACGCAAAATCGTATGGAGGTCGGGGAGCTGGTCGTAGGCGACGCCAAATTCATCGGGTCAGACACCAATGAACTCTCTGCCATTTTTCATCCGCTGATCGAATTTGCCATGCTGGCAACCCCAGCAGATCCCTTCGACCCGATGGAAAAAGCGATACTAGCGTTTGGTCGTGCACGGCTGTCTGGTGCCGAGCACATTCATGCCGATCGTCACCCAAAGTTCCAGTACGAGTTATCGTCAGACGTTCTGGCCATGACCCGGGTATTTGCCGGTGCGCGACCGACTACGTACTTGCTGGCCACTAAAGGCGCACCGGAAGCGGTAGCCGACCTATGTCACCTGTCGAACGAAGCGCGCCTCGCTCTTTACCGTGAAGTCGAAGCTATGGCCGAACGTGGATTGCGCGTACTGGGGGTAGCGAAAGGGGAGTGGCAGCCAAGCGATCCGGATGCAGGCTGGCCAGAGAGCCAACATGACTTTGATTTTATCTTTCTCGGTTTATTGGGATTTTTCGATCCACCACGCCCCGAGGTTCCATTGGCTATCGCCGAATGTCGGGCGGCGGGTGTGCGCGTTCTCATGCTCACGGGAGACCATCCCGCCACAGCGCGCGTCATTGCGCGGCAGGTAGGTTTATCGGAGAGGCCGGAGGTCATTACCGGCGTCGAGATCGCAGCGCTAGCCGATGACGCGCTGCGCGAGCGCCTTCTGCGAGTGGACCTATGTGCCCGCCTGCGGCCAGAGCAGAAATTGCGCATGGTGCAGGTGCTGCAAGAAATCGGCGCTGTTGTGGCGATGACCGGCGACGGCGTCAACGATGCCCCGGCGCTCAAAGCCGCTGATGTGGGCATCGCTATGGGCGAGCGTGGAACGGATGTCGCTCGAGAGGCGGCGGCGCTTGTGCTGCTTGACGACAGCTTCGCTAGCATTGTTACTGCCATTGCCCAGGGGCGACGCATTTATGAAAATGTTGGCAAGGCTGCGCGCTTTGTATTCGCGGTACATTTGCCCATTGTCGCGCTTGCGTTGCTTCCGGCGCTCTTACACTGGCCAATCCTGTTGTTACCCGTTCATATCGCGTTGCTCGAATTGCTGATTGATCCGGCCTGCTCGATCATATTCGAGGCCGAACCTGCAGGACCTAATCTCATGCGCCGACCGCCGCGCCCCCGCTCTTCCAGCCCGTTTACCGCCGGCAACATTGGTTTTGCGTTGGCGCAAGGCTTCGGTGTCTCGGTTATCCTTGTGGTGGGCTCCGGGCTCTTGCAATACTTTGACTGGGCGCAAGCAGACCTTCGTATCAGCGTGTTCAGTTCTTTAGTATTGGTGTTGTTCTTGCTCATTTTGACCAATCGCGATCTGACCCATACCGCCCTCCAAAATTTGAGTGGCGGCAACCCTTGGCTCATACCCATGTTTGGAGGTGTAAGCCTCGTGCTCGTGGCGGTCTTGGTCGTTCCTTATTTGCGACGCGTAATGGGTTTCGCGACCGTCACTGTGCCGCCACTCCTCGCGGCCATTGGCCTGTTCCTGGCCTGTAGCCTGTGGCTCACAACACTACGGTGGGCGAACAATCGTCGGCTACACTGGGCGCAAACCAGTTAAAATCCCCCGGCAGAGCGGCTTAGAAAATTCTCATGATATCTCGCGATGACGCTTGGGCGCTGGCCGGTCGTAGTTTACCGTGCCGTCTTAGCCCGCCTCTGCGGCAAGCCGAAAAGTTGGGCGCGAGGGGTATGGATTTGGGCATATCGGCACAGCTCATAGTTTCAACGGATCCTACGTTCAGACGACTATTACCCATACAATAAACACGATCAGTGGCCGACTCAGAAGGCCTTTTTTGGCTATAGCCGTGCGGACTTTGATCGGCCACTCTTACTTCCTATCAGGTTTTGAGGCCCCACGCTGAACAGGCCGCATCACCTACGGTGTGGCCGTCACGAGCCCCAGTATCCCGGCGCGCATGTCGGCTGGGTGTCCTTGGAAGATCTGAGTGTTGGCCTTTGAGGTGCTGGGCGTACATCTTATTAGCGGCGACATAGTCCATTCCCTAACTTCATCATCGCCCCTTGTTGCCCATACCAACACCAGTTCATGCGCGATTCCTGCCAGTCGCCCATATGGGGAAGTAGGACTGAAACGCGGTCTACCTGCTTAATACGACCTGGCGGGCCCCTTTAGGTGTACAACAGACCTATTAAAAGATCGGGAAATATCGCTAGACAGATTAATGGACTTTATCGTAGACTTTGTCTAAGGGGTGAGTCCCCGTATCGTTAGAGAGACTTCAACATTCTATCGAGCGGCTGGAAATCACAAACGGTACGCATTAAAAGACAGGTCAGGGTGACCTGTGCGCTATCGTGTCTACCAACAAGGAAACACCATACGGCGGTAACATCATTCGGTTGACGATGATCGTGACGTGATGCGTTAAGGTCATTCAGCCGGGTAGTCGTGTTGCCAAAAACCATGGTTGGCGGGCGGTGCATGCTCGCCGTGACTGAGTACCGCGGATGTCGGTCGCAGCCTTGAATCAATTTTTAAAGACGTTGCTCGTGGCTTTAGTCCAGCATGAGCGAGTTCGTCGTTGTGCGCGCCGCACCCTCTCTATTGCCGCCTGGACTGCCCCCTCTCTTGTGGCGGCAGACAGCCTCCACGTCCGCTTTTACGATCGGGTGCAACTCACTAGACGTGCGATTCCCGTCTTCGATGAGGCAGTCATACCCTCATTTCGCTCCTTCTTTCGGCAACCATCCGAGCGTGCGGGCCGAATGGTCTTTGCCGATACGAAGGTTCGCCTGCGTGTTCGACTCTTTGCCTTCCTGCGTTGCGCGTCTCGCAGCGCCTTAGACCGCAACAAACGCCAGAATACAGTCATTATCGGCGAGCCAAGCGTCACTAATCGTTATGTCTATTTACACCGTATCCCGAGCCTTTTATGGAAGACCGGTAATGGCGCTTTTTCCTGTGCCAAAACAAACACAGACCTTCAGGCCGTAAAGGGGGCGCCTGGAGGGCAAGAACAAGAGGGGTTTATCGGCCTTGTTCTTTTTATCAAACGATTATTCGCCCCCGTCTTATTTGCAGGATGCTGTGACCGGTCTATCGGTCTGGCGATGGGTGTTATCTCTCACTTGATCTGCGGGGCGGGCTTTGTTGGGCGGAAATACGCTTTCCTTATGTTGATATTCTTGCGCGCATGGCTACGCGCAGATATTTTAGCGCCACAAGAGCTGCCCTTTTCCGTACTGCGTGACGTGGCGCGTCCATTGCTCATGCCAGACGGCCAGTACATCTCGCCCGCTCCCGCTGGCGCAAGATGCCATCTGCACTTACATGTGGTGCAGCCATGTCGCTGAAAGACATTTTTCTTCCAAGCTTAGTCGCCATAAGCATACTCAATGGCTGCGCCATCGCGCCGCAGAAGCCGCCTGGGACCCTGATCGACCTAGAGCGGCTCAGTCATGCCCATTATGCAGAGATTACCTATACCGAGAAGCATGCAACCAGGGTGCAGTATCTTGCGCATCTTCCTAAGCCTAGCCCGTCTCTGAAACCAATGTCGTGTTGGCGCGATGGGGCTATGCATAGCCACTTGAACCGGGGGGCATGGATATGGAAGACCGAAGTGTTGCTTGGCCACCCTCGCTTTGCGAAAGCCTTCCTACAAAAAATTCATAGCCTTAGATTGAACAGGATCTATCTTTATCTGGCGGAGCCTCTTGTTCGTTATCGTGACCTATTGCACGAAGCAAGCGCCTTAGGTATCCATACATACGCGCTCGCGGGTGATCCTTCCGACGTTGTAAATACCGGCGTTATTCGTGCCACTATCCATGATGTCGAGAACTACAACGCCTCTCATCATTTAGGCTTCGCCGGAATGCAATTTGACGTAGAGCCTTATGCCCTTCCTTCATTTCAGAAAAATAAACAGGCTATCTATAGACGGTACGCCAGACTGATCAAAACAATCGGTCTCGAGATGAAAGGTCAGCTTAGATGGGGCATGGTGGTGCCCTTCTGGTTCGACGATGTTCGAGTGGATCACGAAAGTCTTCTGAAGATTGTCATGCGGACGGCCGACAACGTAACGGTCATGGCCTATCGCTCTCACTACAGAAACGTCATTGCGCTTGCCAACAATAGTCTCTGTGAGGGAAAAGCGCTGCACAAAAACGTCTATATTGGGATTGAGACTTCGCCCATTCCTGACGAAACTGATTTCGTTTTTAGCGTCCCACAAATAATGCGTTACATACATTATTACCATGGGCAGCCCTATCTAGATCGCCGGGTTACGACCGCTCAGGCGCCCATTACGAATTACACGGTAACGGGGTCCGAGATCTCTTTTTATCCGAACTTTTCATCAGCCGTTCAAATTACTGAAAGGCACCCAAAATACGCGAGTTTTTCCGGTTGGATATTAGATGGCTTAGACGAGGGTTGGCATGTCCACAAGGGTTATTAAATCAGCTGCGCTAGTGTCGAGCTTGCTTTTTTTAATTGCATCATCAGAGGCTCGTGCGGACACCACTCATTATGGCGCCGCCATTCGGGCAGCTAATAAGGATATCAAGGCTGGACATAAGCTAAAGGCTTTGAAATCTCTTAAAAGACTCCATTGGATTTATCCACACAATCCAGAGGTGTCCGCGCTCCTTTTGCAAACGCAATGTTCTTTGCATAGGTTTAAGGATGCAGGCAGGCTAATTCAGAGCGTGAAAAGGGATGCGGCTTATCCAGAGCTACGCCATGCCATCAGAAGCTGCCACGAAGAGAGAATCTTTACCCATGCCCTATCATTGCTACAGCATGGAGATGCAAAAAGAGCCATTGGTCTCGTATCGCCTCTCTTTTCACGGAGTTCAGACCCATACCGTGCAGGGCTGATTCTTGCCAGAGCTTATGAGGCCGACGATCAGCTACCTAAAGCCATTGCGACCTATAAAGCCTTGGCGAAGCGTTATCCAGAAGATAAAGAGCTCATAGTGCAGGTTAGGCGTCTTGAAGTGACGACAACATTGGCCAAGGCACGGCAAGAACTCGCCGCAGGCAACAGCGCGAAAGCTATTTTGCTTGTGCGTCCACTCTATGAGAGTGGTCTCGATCCCTACGATGCTGGCTTAATACTAGCGCGCGCCTATACCGCAGAGCGAAATGTGAGTGCCGCGGCAAGTGTTTATGCGGCCTTAGCCAAAAAGTATCCGAGAGATAAAGACCTCGCTGTGGCGTCGGTAGTCAATAATGTTGAGGCGGGGAGGCGGGCGTTGGCCCAGGCGGACCTGCGCCAGTTGGATGGCGATCAAAGGCGAGCGGTCTTTAGTTCGTTGGGCCAAGGCGTTAATCGCCTCTTTGGGAATTTTGTCACGATCTCTGGCACTGTCGCAGCTTCGACCTATCCTTACCCAAGCGACCAAGCGTTTGGCCTCCAAGAAGGGACGGCTACGGCTATCGGTACATTTGTTGCGGGTGCGCAACAAACCCACCGTTTTGCGCAAACCGCGGATATGTACAGCCTAGACTATTACACGAGTCTTGGCTCTGGTTACTCTGGCGAGGCGTCTGTTGATTATAGCCCGAATAACACCATCCTCGCGCACGACGCCTTCGGCTTAGCACTCTCCCGGAGATTCGCCGACTTTTCGCTTGATGGCAGTATTCGCCATCTTATCTATTCGCGCACGGTTGCCAATGTCTTATTTGGGGGAGTGGGGCTACATCCCACCGCCAACATTCGGGTGGAGACTGGAATCTACTATGTTCCTGAGGTTCGGGCGTATAGCGTACTTGTGGCACCGGAGTGGTTTCATAACGAAGGTAATCGAACTTACCTTTATGTCACGGGAGGCCAAACCGGTGAGCAGTTGATTGGAAGTAGCTCTATAGTGCGTACCCCTAGCTATAGCGTGACATTAGGCGAGACATTTCAAATTACGCATAGAACATATCTCAACACGGAAGTCTTCTATGAGCATCGTGCAAGTCTCTACAACCGACGCGGCGCTTACATCGCCCTAACCCGGAGATGGTAAATGGGCAACCTCGAATCCGCTATTAATCCCTATCTTGTCGTTGCCCTATTATGGGGCGTCATTATCTTTTTCGCAGCCTCAATCGCGTCGTTAACGATTGCGCTTGGAGTCCACAAGCGACGCATGGCGAGCCTCGATCTCGATGTCCATCTACAAATGGCGGCCTATGGGCGCGCGATTACGCTCATCGGTCATGGAGATGCGGTACAACCCCCGCATATCACCGATTTCCGTTCCGCATGCACGTGGGGAGCGGCACTGACATACATGTGCCATGAAAATGAATGTCCGCCCTCGGTAGCCTTACTCGAAGCGACACGCAGGTCACGCGCAGTGGCCTTGGTTGTTGCACGGCTTAGTGTCAAAGATTGGGGCGAACGTTTCCTAGCTGTGACTGCGTTAGGAGATTTCCGTTTACCTGAATTGTTCGACATGATTATTTTGTTTGCCCAGACAGAATCACATATGCTCGTATTCGGTAATTGCCTATATGCCGCAGCTCAGTCCATCTCGCGGCCCGATGATTTGAGGACACTTTTCGACTTGGTTCACTCTCGCCCAGATATCTCCTCTGGTTATGACGAAGGCATGTTCAGGTTGGCGATTCAGGCGTTGCGCGCTGTGGGGACCACGCCCGATTCGCTTGCCGCTGCGCTAAGGACCTGTCTCCAACTGCCAGGCGCCGCGGAGCAGCATCTGCTGGCTTTAGTGCAAGCTATAGGGAAGGAAAAACTTACCACTTTTAAAGACGAAATGGTCGCTATCGTGCGCCACATAGGCAGCGCCCGCTTAACCTCCACGGTAATGCGCGCTATTCACAATATGGGTCTATCCGACAGTATCATTCCGGAGAATATTGGGGTCCGTGACGCCATGTTAAACATCTCGGCCATCCGTTCTGCCGTCACGTGTGGATCTGATCTCGTTCCGCTGATTGGTAACGAACTGCGTTCACCTGATTTTAACGTGCGTTATGCAGCGGCGATCACGCTTACAAAGCTTGGTGACCGCGGGCATGAAGAGCTTGTCAACAGACGCCACGGGAGCGATCTTTACGCACGCGACATGGCATCCTTTGCACTTACTGTGGAGTAGACCATGTTTCTTGCGCTATTATCGTTTTCACACACGCTGCTTTCTTTTCAGATCCTTGTGCTCTTATCGTTTCTGATCATTAACGGCACCTATACCTATATCACGGTCTATGCTTTTTTTCATTTGCGCCAATCGACCGACGCCAGCCCAAACCTGGAACAACTGTTGGCTTTCGCAAAGCATGCGAATATGCGGCCGATCTCCATTGTGATTCCGGCCTACAATGAACAAGTCACAATCATAGATACCATTTTGTCGGCGACGGCAATCAATTACCCAGAGTTTGAAATTCTCGTGGTCAATGACGGATCGACCGATGAGACGCTACAGAGGGTCATCAAACACTTTGATATGGTGCCAATCGCGCGTCCGGCGCGCATGATCATAGATACGACGCCACCGCGTGCGGTCTTTGTTTCGCGGAAAACGCCAAATCTATGGCTTATTGACAAAGCAAATGGTGGAAAAGACGACGCTCTTAACGTAGGCCTGAACTTTAGCCGCTATCCCTTATTTTGTGCGATCGATGCTGACTCCATACTCGATCCCGATGCGCTCCTCCGTATGGGGCACCAATTTCTTATTAATCGCGATCTAGTTGCCGCCGGCGGCTCCATTCGTGTCTTGAATGGTTGCGTTCTAGAGGGGACGCTCATTAAGCGGATTCGGTCTCCCCGCAGCATTCTCGCCAATATCCAAATTGCGGAATACCTCAGAAGCTTCATGGCTGGGCGCGTGACGCTCAGTGAACATGACAGTCTTCTTATCATCTCTGGCGCTTTCGGTATATTTCGGAAGGATCTCATGCTTGCCGTTAAGGGATTTCGAAAGACGGTCGGAGAGGACATGGATCTCGTCCTTAGATTGCACCGTTACTGCGTTGATAATAGCATAAAGTATAAGGTCTACTTTATTTCCGATCCTGTCTGCTGGACGCAGGTTCCAAGCGATCTTTCGTCTTTACTGCGTCAACGCAATCGTTGGCAACGCGGGTTAGTCGACAGCATATTACATAATCGGGTCATGTTATTTAATCCGAAATACGGAAAGGCGGGCATGATCGGTATGCCCTTCTTTCTCTTTATAGAGCTATTTGGCCCAATAATGGAATTCATCGGGTACATTTCGTTTGTCCTTTTTTATTTTTTCCATATGCTGAACCCGATATTTGCGTTATTGTTCTTTATAATTTCCATCCTATGGGGTATGTGGCTTAATGCAGCGGCAGTTCTTCTTGATAATTTTGTACAACGAAAATACGAACGACTTGTTGACGCATACAAGATTGCGTTTCTTGGATCTCTTGAGTATATCGGGTATCGCCAAATGGTAGTGGTGGAGAGAATAGTGTCTACGTTTCAGTTCACGAGATCTCATTGGGGGAAGGTAAATCGTAAGGGATTTAACGTTGAGGGTGGGGTAGATGAAACTCAATCTTAGCGCACTGGCAGCTCGCACTTCAGGTATCCTGATTCGTGTGGTTCTTTTTGGGGTGGTTTTAGCGAGTCCGGCGTATTTGTTTCTCTCAAACTTTGCCGTGTTTGAGCCATTATTGTTCCCGTTGCATTACTTACAGGGGAACGTGCGGCGGGTCGATGCGCATATTATTGTCGGGCCATACCCGGATTACGGGTCTCTTGTGTCCCTTCATGAGCGCGGGGTTAAGATTATTATTTCGTTGCTCGACAAAAATCTGATCTATGAGTCCTCTCTCATCAAACGGGAAGATATGCTTGCGAGACAGCTCGGAATCCAAGAATACAATTTCCCGATGAATAGCCGTGAGCCACCGACAAGCTCATTAAATGCCGCTGCCATGAGGAACATAAGGCGGGTAATAGAAGGCCATCCAAGGACGACTATGTATATCCATTGTTATCTTGGTAAACATCGCGTAGGGGACGTGGTGGCCATGTTGAAGAGCGAGCCTGGGAATAAGGGCGGGTCGGCTGTTCATGGGCCATCGGTGGTAGTGAAAACCAGTGCACGGCACGAAAAGACGGTGTCGGTACAAAAGAATCGGGTAGAGCGGCAGTAGCGTGGCGCCAGATCGCGATCTAACGGTTTTAAAATACCTGCGGTCGGATCGGTGAGACTGGCTCGCGGGTGATGTTTTTTGTTCGGATGAAGATGGGGGTGCCTTGTTATGGGTCATGCATTTGCGTTAGGTGGTCTCGGGTCGGGGACTGTCATTGTTCTCATTTTGCTTTCTCTCGTGTTCGGAGCATTGTTTCTGATGTTGTCCTTTCGCGTATTCGAGCGCTTTACGCCCGCGTTTGGAAGCGCTCTTATGGCGATTTTTGTAAGTTTTGCCGCGTTGGTACTTGTGGATTTTGTCTTGAGTTTAGCGTTTCGTTATGTTCCTCGTTTAGGGATCGCCGTGATTTGGGTTCTCAATTTAGCGATCATGCTTTGGATTGTGAGACAGATGTTACGACGGCCTAATGGAGAAACTCTTTCGTATTTTCGCACGGGCGTTGTTGTGCTCGGATCGTTTGGCGTCGAAGTAGCGCTGCTTGCGGTGGTATGGTTTGCCATACGCTTCATATAACTTTTTGTGAGGTCGCGTTGTTGCCTGCGAGAGCTTACCTATCACCAATGTATGAAATCGGGCGGGGCCTGTACGGTCATGTCTTACGTGAGCCTAAGGCTGGGCATGGTCTTAAGCCTGGTGTGCGATAGGGCGAACAGTCCATGGTTGTGGCTCCGCGCCTTTTGATCACTTGAGGCGTCGGCCCCACAAATCGTTAACCTGGGGTGAGGGTGAGAGAAGCTAAGGGACGCTATGGCCATCGAGGGAAAGAGTAGGCCTTGGGCCGGCTGCCGTCGCGTGAGGGGGCTAATGCAAACAACGACCCACGAGGCTTACAAGTGAGGTTGCCTTTGTTGGAGCGACTTTCGAGTCGTGGTCTTGGCGGCATGGGGAACGAAACGTACGTGGGCCTTCGGTTACCTTTGGGGAGGCCGCGATGGCCTGGGCCTCGTTAAAGGAGGCGGTGCACCTGACCTGATGGGGGATGCGGGGCCTGTATCCATCGGATTTGATAGCCCGGCGGGAATCGGCGATCGCCGCGCTCGTAGGGCACACGAGATCGACATCCAGCCTGAGGAGACCCGCAAGGATAAGGGCGGATCTTTAAGTCGGGCGCATGTGGGCGCGCGCCCTCGTGTGCGGGTCGCTGCGCGCAAGAGGGGTCATAAGCGGATTGGTTTTGGAGGTGCCGTACAGCGCTATGCCGGAGAGGATGTTGCCCTCTTGGCCTCTCGTCATGCCCTTTACTTAATAAGCGGGAGAATGCCATCCACGTCCGGGGTCAAGGTCGACTCGGAATGAGTCACGTATACTGGCTGTAAGCTAGAGTTCGAAGTGAGCGGCGGGGGCTACCGAAGCGTTCGGTCCGCTAACCGAAAAAAACGGGTGACCTCAGCGGCCATCGGCTTAACAAGCAGGCTTGCTATAGGCGATCAATATCGCTCGTCATGAGGCTCTCTGGCATCGTTCCCCCTATGATTCATAGCGCCTTCGAGTCAAATAAAGGTAAGACATACAGGCGCGATCCCATGTTTTCTAAGAAGTGGGGGTGTCCTCGCGCAGATCGATCTCCCGTATATTGCACTGAATGATCTCTTCACTATTCTCTATATAGATACTTGCCGTTACCTCGACATGATGAGATGCGCCTTCCACAAGGAGCTCGGAGTTAAGCTTGAGAGTCCCATATTTTTGGAGTTCGCGGAAGGATTGATGGCTGGATGGCTCATCTTTTATGATCCGAAGCTCCCACAGCTGCTTACCCATGATGGATTCGACCGAAAGGCCGATTAATTCCGCGGATCGGGCGTTAGCATCAACGACCTTTCTAGATAGCGGGTCTACCAGCAAAATCCCGTCTGGTGCCGTATCAAAGAGGCGCCGAAAGCGCGTTTCCGATGCGCGTAATGCCTTCATGGATTCAAGCAAGGCGGTGGTGTCTTCTATGCTCAATAATATAAGGTTTGGGCGGCCATTTGTGTAATCGAGTGGGCGTGCGGTCAGTCGTAATGTCCGTGGTCCTATGATGGGGAATTCCCGGAAGATCTCGAGGTCGTTGAAGAAGCTGTTGCGTGGCAGTACGTCTTCCATTAGCTGCCGGAGTTTTGGGTCTTCCCATATGCCGCCGCTTAAGTTGAAGAACGACTGCCCTTCCATTTGCTCCCTGGGGATCTTAAATATATGGTAAAAGGCATCATTGACGCTCACCACCGTAAAGTTGCCGCTCAAAACAACGAGAGGGTCGTGGGCCGCGCGTAAAATCGCTTCGGCATAGTCGCGCGCGCGGATGGCCTCCTCCGCGCTCCGTTTGATATCATCAATGTCGATAAGAACGACTACGGCTCCCTTTACGGTTTTCTCGATAGAAAGGTAGGGCCTCACTCTCAATAAATACCACCGGCCTTGCTTGTCCCGAATTTCACATTCGTGAAGGCGGACGGATTCCATTGAGTTGGAGATAAGGGTCTCAAGGTCGATATTTGTGAGCTGGTGTCTTAGGCGTGATAAAGGTCGCCCAATGTCGCCTAGCATGATATTGAAAATGGGCTCTGCGGGGGGCGTAAAGTTGCGGACTTCGAGATCTGGACCCAGAACCAGAATCGGCATATTGATGCTCATATGCAGATTCATGAGGTCTGCGTTCAGTTCGTTCAATTGGCTATTACGGCCGACCATCTCTTCGTTGACCGTTATCAACTCTTCGTTCGTCGATTCGAGTTCTTCCTTGGAGGTTTCTAGCTCCTCGTTTAGGCTTTGGAGTTCTTCGTTTATCGACTGCGCCTGTTCATTTACGGTCTGCGCTTGTGTGGAGGAAAGCCGTGTATGGGCTTGCAGGGCCTCTATATAGTCGCGCGCCTCCACAAGCTGGCGCTCTAATGATGCAATTTTGTGTGAGTAGTAGCGTGGGTTGCGTGTGGGGGTGTCCGGGGATGCGCCGTCTCCCGCAGTGGCTATGAGTGGCTCTGGTGGCGCGAGAGATGTCAGAGATTTTGGGAATACGATGAGGTAGTGGGGGTCTTTCACGTTGCGTAGGGGGATGACTTCGAAATTCGCGGTGCGCGTCTCCCGATCCGACGTGATCATCGGTATACCATACTTACGTACGGTTCTTTGCGTCTTTTTGGCCCTTTCAATCGCTAGTTTCAAGGGTGCAGACAGGCCATCTGCGGCCATAGTGAGAAGGTCGAAGTCCGCATTTTGGGTGGGCGGAATGAGGTAAGGAGAGGTGCTGCCCCGAAACTGAATGATGCGCGCATTCTCGTCTACCAGCACGCCCGGCGGTGTGAAATGCTTGAACGTAATGCGGTCGGCCTCGGATTTGGGGCTCAAGTCAGGCGACCACGGTGGTAGTGGTGGCAGTGTTCGGAGAAGTAGGTTGTCTGGTTTCGTAGTCGATGCCATGGGATGGATTCGATCGACGGCCAGGAGAGATTGGGGCGCGGTTCTTTTTGAATATAATTTTATGGACTTGTCTACGGCGGCAAAGAGGTTCGTTAAATGGCCAACCGATTCCGATAAGCCCAGCAGTAAAAATCGATCCGGCCTGAGTGCATAGTGAAAGGCGGTGAGGGCCTTTTCCTGGGATGCGGGCGGCATGTAGATCATGAGGTTTCTGCAGCTGATAAAGTCCATGCGTGAAAACGGCGGGTCTGACAGCGCATTTTGGCGTGCGAATATAATTGTTTCGCGCAGCTTTTTAATAATGCGATATCCGGTCGGCTCTTCGACAAAAAACCGTTTCACGCGTTCCGGTGTCACGTCGGCCATTTGGCTCTTGGTGTAAAAACCGATGCGCCCCTTATTGAGCGCGGCATCGCTCAAGTCGGTCGCGAAGATCTGAAAGGACCGGTCTAGTGCAATGGTCTCAAGGCATTCGAAGAGGATCATGGCCCAGGAATATGGTTCTTGTCCCGTTGCGCAAGCGGGCACCCAAACTCTGAGTGTTCTCTCGTCAATATTTTCCAGAACATGCGGAATGATGGTATTTTTTAATTTCTCAAAGACGTCCGGGTTGCGAAAGAAGGATGTGACGTTGATGAGAAGGTCTGCGTACAAGAGCTGGAGTTCCCCCGGGTCTTGCCGGAGCGCGGCTGCGTAGTCTGTAAGAGTATTGCATCGGCGAAGCACCATGCGTCTCGCTATACGTCTTTCTATGGTGTTTAGCTTATAGGACGTAAAATCTACGCCGACGCGGTCGTGGAGCAGCAGCAGGATGTTTTTGAGTGCGGTGGCGTGATCTGGGCGGATAGACTTGGAACGGGATTTGGAAGCGGCGTCTGTTATGGCTTCTTCGCCGTCCGGATTCCTGTCCTTGTCTTCCAATTCGCTGGTCGACGGAGCAGAAGGGGGTTGCGTAATATACGGATGCCGAGCTATGCGCGCGAGTTCGTTTGCGATCTCATGGGGGGATAACACGAGGTCGACGCAACCGGCTGATATCGCGCTGCGAGGCATGGAGTCATACTTGGCGGAGCTATCCTGGGCCATGGTAATGCCGCTTGCGCCGCGGATCGCCTCAAGACCCATGGTGCCATCGAACGCGGTGCCCGATAGGATAATTCCGATGGCGTGTTCTTTTTGGTCTTCCGCGAGCGATTCAAGAAATAGATCGATCGCGTGATGGGGGCGTTGCGATTGGGCGCGCGCCGCAAGTTTTAGGACTCCGTTTGCGATTTGCATTTCCATATTAGGGGGTATGACATAGACGCAGTTGGGCGCCACGAGGGCATTGTTGCGCGCCTCGTAGACCGGCATGGAGGTCACGCGCGCGAGGAGTTGGGTCAGCGCGCTCGTGTGATCGGGATCGAGGTGTTGGATAAAGACGAGACCTATCCCGGTATCGGCGGGTAGATGTTTAAGTAATTGGGTGAACGCCTCGAGACCTCCGGCGGATGCACCGATACCGGCAATGGGAAATCGCGGTATTATGCGCGCCCGGGTGGCGTGTGGTGGCGTTTTCTTCTGACGTCGTGGTGTGGGTTTTTTAGTGGTGCTCGACATTTAAAGATCCCCGCGCCGAATCCGTCGGGCAAAAGCCCTGTCATATTTTTTAGGCATGGACATCCTTTTCCATTAGCGGTTTTGGATAGTGTACAACAGTCTTGCGTAAACCTCCGAGTTTCTCGGGGTCCATAGGCGAAATTAGGGATGGGTGCGCACGGCTAGGCAGTGTAGCGTGGGGTTGGGTTAAGGGTCGAGAGGTGAGGGTCGAGCGTAACGGGGATGAGTACGGAGAGGGGCGCGGGAGAGGCGGATGGGCGATCGTGAGGCGCTCTTGGTGTTGTAGTGCGGAATTTCTGAGGGCGTTCGTGTGTGTTTTCGTCAGATAATCACGGCCTGGGATCTGCGGGGCACCTGTTCCTGTCACCGTTTTTGGGGGAGCGGACGGCTTCAAACGTCAGCAGAATGTCGCCTTGGCGATCTGCGCGCCTGGCTTTGATCAGGTTTTCTCGTGGTATCTCAGCGCCTCCCGGTGTAGCGAGGGGTTCGGCATTCCGGTATCTGTCCTTCATTCATGCCGCGTTTTGTCGGAGATTGCCAACGGGGGCGCCTCAAGGTGCGACTTTGAGGTCTACGGTCCCGATTAAGCATATTTTTGGTATAAAATCTTTGCCCCGCTTTTGAGTTTGGGCGTATAGACATCCATAAGGCGTGGCATGGCGCGCCATTTTTATGAGTCGTTATGTTGCACTATCACCATTTCCACGGTAGGGAGTGCCTGAGGTGGTGCAGTAAGGGTTAACTGTGGAGCGCCCGGTGAAGGGGGGGGGCGTTTGCCTGTGTCGATGGGGTGATGATACCGGTTTGGATGCGGGTATGAATCCGCAGGGATACCGTGAGATATCCAATTGTCTCGGCGTTTGATTATTTCGGCGTCGGGCAGTGGCCTTAGTGAAGCGCTAGGGGTGCCCCACAAAGAAACGCCCCCACGAGGGAGGCGTTGGGCCGGAGATGCGATCTCCGGTGGGGTTAACGGAAGAAATTTTGCCCGTAACCAGCGACTCTGTCAAGGTCGTGGTGGCCTTGGCCTGTGCCGGTCGAGAGCTGCGCCAATGAGTCGGGTCGTCGCGTATGTCGATGGATTCAACCTCTACTTCTGCCTGCGCAGCAAAGGCTGGAAGAAGTCCCGTACCCCCTTGGCACTTTCATGTTGCCAAATTCAGAGCATATTTACGCCGCCGGGCACCGTGGGCATATCCATTACCCTGCACAATGAGAAAGGACAGGTTTTTTGGCGCGATATTCATTTATCGCGCCAGTTGAATGGCGCGTATTTTGCCAACTTGCGCCAATACGGGTAGTGTTCTGGCGCGAATAACTCATTGCGCGCCAAAAGAGGGTGCCACATGCCAAAAAACTCCCTGATAATTTGAGTGCCCGGATAGAAGCTGAGATTACCCGACATCCAGATGGGGGTCGGTATCGATGACCTGCATTCTATCTTCGCCAAGATTGTCAGTCGCCGCACGCTGCAGCGCCGCTTGGGCGAACTGGCTAAACAACAAAAAATCGCCACGCTAGCTAAGGGGCGTGGCCTGCGCTACCGGCAGCCCAGAATCATCAAAGCCAATATCACCGAGCCAATTCACCTTGCAGATGAGGTGGGCGCTGAGGTTACCATCCCTGTCTCGCCCGCCGGACAGGAAGCCCTCCATTACGTCCGCCAACCCATCCAGGGCCGCAAGCCCGTGGGCTATGCCGTACATTCCTGGAAACGTATCGCCCAAACGAAACAATCTACCTCCCAACGGAAATCCGCAGCCACCTGCACAACATCGGGCGGTCCCCCGACGGAGAACGCAAAGCGGGCACATATGCGCGCGATATCCTGGGACGCCTGCTTATTGACCTGTCCTGGGCATCGAGCCGGCTCGAAGGCAACACTTACACCCGCCAAGACACGCAAAACTTGATCGAGTTTGGCCAGGCCGCAGAAGGTAAAGACCGGCGCGATGCGCAGATGATCCTGAACCACAAGGCCGCTATCGAGCTGCTTGTGGAAGAGGCGGAGGACATCGGCTTCAACACCTTCACGTTTTTTAACCAGCACGTGCTCTTGTTAGAAAACCTGCTCGCCGACCCGAGCGAGAGCGGGCGGCTGCGCCAGCGGATAGTCGAGGTCAGTGGCCCGGTATTTTACCCCCCGGGAATCCCGCAGCAGATCGACGCCTATTTTCGGACCTCAACGCTCATTTAAACGAACCCAGATATGCTCACTGAACCGCACCCTGTTAGTGCGCAGCACTCTGTGACGTACGGGGCATAATGGGACGGTCAGGCGAAGGCCAGCACCACGAGTCGTGCGTGGGTTGGGCGACTTAGGGCTTCGCAGACGCGCGGCGACGGGTCTTGGGGGAGCTGGGAGCTGGATTGGACTTGTCTTGCGGACCGGCGGGGACGGAAGTGGGACTGCGTAAGGATGGGCCCTGGATGCGGATGGTGATGCAGTGGTGCTGGAGACGATCGAGCAAGGCGTCAACGAGCGCTTTATGGGCGAACAACGCATACCAGTCGGTCGGTTCTAAATTTGTGGTGATGATAGTCGATACGCGACCATAACGCTGGTCCATGAGCCGAAAGAAAGCGTTCGATTGTTCGGGTTTCAGGGTCAGGTAGCCTAGCTCATCGATTTCGGTTGAGCTCAACCGAAATCGATGAGGCAGGCTATTTGTCCTACGCCAACCGCCACGCCGATCCGCTCTTTGAGCTGATCAACCGCCGCTATGAGACCAAGAGTACCGTGGTGACTACGAACAAAGCCTTTACCGACTGGCACGAGGTCTTTCCCAACGCGAGCTGTGTGGTCTCCTTGGTCGATCGCCTGCTCCATCACGCCGAGGTCATCGCCATCGATGGCGAGTCCTACCGCTTGAAGGATGCGCAGGAGCGCGCTTCCCAACGGGCGCAGAAGCGCAAGACGCAACGCCCGGAGGCGCTATGAGGAACCCTGATCTCCCCTCCGGCTTCACGCGCAGACTGTCCTTGCTGATCGATGCCGAGTGGTCGCCTTAAACAAGCCCTCGCGGTCTTTGAGTCGCAAGGTGATCTGCGCAAACGTCTCTCGATGCAGTATGGCTTTAAGAGCCCACCCCTTTGGCGAGACCCGCGACCTTCGCCCGCGGCCGAGGAGGGACGCCCCCAGCGACGATCCCCCGTTCTAAGGGGTCGCCATCGCCGTACCGGCATTTCCTAAGGGGCCTATCGGGCCCCTTTTTTTATGGCCCGTCACCCGACACACCCTCTTTACAAAAGCGCGGCTGACCGCCAGATTTACGCGGGTTTAGACAGCCGTTAACAACACATTACGAATGCAAAGATTTCATCGCCATCTCCGGATGGGAAGCGACGATCTTGAGCAGGGCTGCGGCGGGGCCAGTTGGGTGGCGCCGACCCTGTTCCCAATTCTGCAAGGTCTTGACGCTTACCCGAATCAGCGTGGCGAAATCCCGCTGTGAGAGATGGACACGTTCCCGCACGGCCTTCACATCCGGCACCACCACTTCAAATCGACGCGAGGGGGTCGCGGCGCCCCTGGCGATTGCCCCTGCTTCTTGGAGGCTTTGCAAAAGGTCATCAAAGAGGGTCTTGTCCATGAGTTAACTCCTTTACATATGTGCGTAATAGGGCGGTTTCCCGATCCGTCAAGTTGTCTTTCTTTGACTTCGGATACACAACCAAAAGGTAAATCTGATCTCGTCTTGTGACCCAGTAATAAATTACGCGAATGCCCCCGCTTTTGCCGGCGCCGGCTAGGGCCGTAGCGCAATTTGCGGAGACCGCCACCACCCCGGATGAGCGCGCCGCGTTCCGGATCCTCCACAAGGACGTTTTGTAGGAGCCGATACTCGTCATCGGTCAAGAGATCCGTTATCAGGCGAGTGAATGTCGGAGTCTCGATGAATTCCATAGCGGCGTACTATACGCCATTGGCGTATATGGCCAACGGTGAACTTACTGATGCAGGTTTATAGGATGCCAGTTCACAGAGGGCGGGAATACGTTAACGCGGTGGGTCAAAAATAAACCTGAAAGGATTTGCTCACAAATTTTCCTTGTCAGAATAATCAGTTACGGGCGTGTATAGAATATGAGTACAATAATATGCTATACAAAACAAGTACTTACAGCGTCATGAGACTTGAATCACTCGGAATTCCGAGCATAATCCGATGAAGGGGAAGGATACAACACACATTGTATTCTCTCCTTTATTTAGGAAATGGTGGTCTGAGGGTGCGCAAACACCCCCAGACCGGTGCCAAAAAACACCCCGCTAAGAGCGCAAAATGGCTTTTTGAGTATACCATGCGGCGCGATTACGGGGTCCAGAGGATCTGGACCCATGAACTCTCCTGTTGAAACGGCCTCGACCACCGAGGCCGCAAAAATTTACAAAGTCAGCGTGCGCCAGCTTTTTAATCTGGCCAAAGCCAAACACATTCCACCGCCTGTGCGCGTAGGGAAACGTCGACTGGTTTGGCTGGTTTCTGACATTCAAGACTTTCTTCGGGCGGGTGGTACCCCAGCCTTTAATACCCGTCGCTCAGGTCGTCCCCGCAAAACTCAAGATCAAGAGGGGGTCTAACGATGCGCACCCAGACCACAGATCCTGACTGCGCGCACCCCTGGGTGATAACGAACGCAATTTTAACGGATATGGCCCCGAGTTGGGCCCGAGGGGATTACGACTACAGCTATGATGGTGGCGTGCGACTGGGCGAGGATACTGCCTCAATCGCCGGCCGCAGCGCTGAGCGGTTGTCTGCTCACGATTTGAAGACCGCCGAGTATGCGCCTGTTAAAAACATATCCGCACGATGGGGCGGATTATCAGTTTCTCCTTTGGCTTTCCTCGGGTTACACCATCAAGCAAATCGCGACCGGACTGGATCGTACCGACCGGGCCATACGCTATGCCCGTGCCCGCCTCGACCGCTTCCAGAAAACAGGTTTTGTCCGACGATTACCACCCTCCCGGGTCCGTACCGGCAAGGCTCTCACAAAGCCGCTTCCCCCAAGTCGCGCCGGCCGCAAGCGGAAAATGTCACCGGATCCGGATAATGATCTCGCCGCACCCATCTTGATATTGGTGCCCCGCGTGCCGCCGCCACCCAAGGCGCTTCGCCGTGCAACAAGCCGCGGTCAGCGTCGGCGGTTCGTGGACCCATCGCAGTTAGATTTCGGGTGGGGAATGGCGGCATGAGCGCCTTCCTATTGTTATCCCGGCTCGAATACGTCAAGGGTCGCGACGGTGGTCCCTGGATGGCGCGTTGCCCCGCTCACCGTGATCGGCATCCTTCATTGCGTGTGACGCAATTGGACGATGGGCGCGTGCTGATCTTCTGCCATGCCGGCTGCGGGGCGGCCGATGTGATGGGAGCGGTCGGCCTCACACTCCGTGATCTGTTCCCAGAGGGATCCCGCGGCACATTTGGTCCAAGCCCGATCCAGCGCAACGCTGCTATCAGCCTCAAAACCATTCAGCACGCGGCCTTGAAGGCCACTATGCTCTTAAGCGATGTCGCGCGGGCCAAGGTGGTGACTCCAGCGCAAGCGGATTTGGCGGCCCGCCTTACCGCCGAAATTTGGCAGGCTTTAGATGCGGCGGGTGTGCGCCGGTGAGTTCGAACACGCCCATCCTTAGTAAGGTACAGGCCGGGGCAGGGGATTGGCACCGTATTCACATTGATACCGCAATCCGTACTCCACCGCCGCCGCGTACCTACATTGTGGGGCATCTGCCCGAGGAATCCGGGATCTATGGCATGGTGATCGGCCCCGATGGGTCCCGTAAATCCTGGCTTGCGCTACACATTGCCGTGGCGGTGGCCGGGGGGGCGTCCGGTGGCCGGGCGTCTGTGGCCAGCTCGACCCGCCGGGCGGGTTGTATATCTTACGAGCGAGGACTCCGCCCACGAATTGTGGCGACGTCTTCATGCCATAGGCCACTTGGATGGCTATGAATGGGTAGGGGGACATTGATGACCGCCTGGACATCATTCCTTTATCTGCTGGTGTGCACGGTCTCACTCTGGTCTGTCCCGAAGGCACGAACAGCCGTCGTTTCGTGGAACACCCCAGTGTGGCCGCGCTCATCGCGTTTTGCAGGGGATCTCGCTTGATCCTGATCGACCCTTTGGCGGATATGGTCGAGGCCTCCGAGAACGATGACCAAGCGGCAAGCCTCACCGTACGAACGTTGCGGCGCATCAGCCGGGAAACGGGGGCCGGCGTGCTGATCGTGCATCACCAGAACAAATCGGCGATGGCTGGCGGCGATAGTGGTAACCAGACCGCCCGTGGGAGCAGCAAAATCCCCGCCGGCGCGCGATGGAGTGTCACACTCCAACCGCTATCTCCTGGGGAGGCCGAAGAAAAAGGGATACCGGACCGAGAGCGATGGACAATCGTCCGCGAGGGGAGGGCATCATATGCGCTGCGCGAAGCCGATGGCGCGCTTTACCATTGGCCTGAGGTTCTCGATGCGCGGGGGATACCAATAGGCGGCGTCCCTCTGGCGCGGGCGTTGCCCGACAAGGGGAATACGGAGGCGCCAACCCGGGCCCCGCGGGGTCTCGCCAATCTGGTAGGCGTTAACGCGCAAATTATCGGCGATGATGACCGCTGGTGACACCGTGGCTTGGAAAGACCGCCTGCTGCCGACCACCACGGTGCATCAGGCGCGGTTGCAGCTCTTCCAGCCAACCCGCCACCCCGTATTTTGTACGCGCGCCATGGAGACCCCGTGGGGAACGGCGCATGTGACCGGACGGCTCGGGCAGATGCACGCCTTGTTGCTCGAAGCCCTGTTATTTCATGCCCAAAAAAAGCGCGTGCTTGAGGAGGGCAGTGTGCAGATCCTGGTTGATCCTTACGTCCTGCGCACAACACTCTCGCGGGCGGACGGTGGCTATAGTGGCAAGGGTATGAAGACGCTGGCCCAGGACCTCCGGGCCAGCGCGATTACGTTAGATATCCCGAGGCTCGGCCCCGATGGATTTGTGCTCGACGGTCTCTTAAACGAGATCACGCCAAGTCCTGCGACCGTACTCAATCCGGTCACAGGAGAGATGCGCCCCCTTTGGCGTGTCACCCTCACCAAAACGCTCGCCGCGCTGTTGGATCGCGATCCCCCCCTACACTACGACCCCGGCCCCTTGCGGCAATTCGGACGGGCACGGCCGCAGCGGTCGCACGGTGGATTCTCACGCATCGCGATTGTCCGCAAGGAGGGTGGCACTTCGACACCGTATTGGCGGCAGTGGGTGCGGAGACCACAGGCGTTAGTGGACGCAATCGTCGGCGGGAGGTCCGGACTGATCGCGCGGTGCTGGCAGAGTTGGGAATCATTATCAACGAAGATCGCATTCAGAGAGGAGGCGTGTACTGTACGCCAGGCAGCGTGCTCTCTACGCCAGGGGCGTGTAACCGTACGCCAGGCACCGTGTTCTCGACGCCAGGCGCGTTAGGATTCTTTAGGAGTCTCCTTTAGGAGACTCCTAGGAAAGAGGCCTTGGGCCTTAATGGCCCCGGCCCCATTTAAACCCCCATAATCCGACCGGCGCTTCCTGCGCCGGAGAAAAATATACAGATCTACGGCAAAATCATAAACAAGAGGATGGTAAAGAGGTCTATCTGTGCTATGAACGATAAAATCGTTTCCCCGAATCAACCACGCTTACCGTTATGGGAAGGAAGTAACGGTAGGGTGTAGTATCAAGCGACGTTTACTCAACCTTTATATTGCCTGGCCTTTTTTTGGGTGTTCTTATGGGGGTATTTTCTGAAACAGAATCGACCTTCGGTTTAAGCACATAAACACCCTCCATAAGATGCTTTACAACATCGACGCAAATCCGCAGGTCAGGAGCATTCGGAAAATAAGCTCTATGGGCGGATGCATGTCCGGCGTCTACCACCGCCTCAATAAGCTTTGCATGTTGATCCGTGACATAGCCAGCCTGACGAAAGGAGGTTAAGTATTCCTTGAACGAGTCCTTCTCCCCAACGTGATCGCGCATAACCGACTCGATGAGCATGCGTAGTCCCATCGTTGGGAGAGCTGTTAATTCGGCCCTAAGCGCTCCATCCAGCTCCGATATTAACGCTTTCGTTACATCGTCAAGATGCTCGTACCACGGGGGGCGGGTGGCCACATCGTCGGCGGTGAAGAACCCCGGGCTGCTGGTCGACGTAGCATGTAATTGTACCGCTTCCCATGTGTTGACTCGCCTCTGTGGATTGGCGAAATTCCATTCGTAGAATTGACTTAGTACGGATCCGAAATCCTGATATCGAAGTACGGATTCAGAGATGCCCATCTTAGCGTCGTCTACATACGGGAAGCCGGTGGATCGACCAGACGACACGTTGTTTGCTCCGGTGAGATAGTACAAGGCTTCTTGGATGTCCTTGGTGTCAGCTGAAATGGCGGCGACAATTTCGGTCACGGGGATCATAGCGTTCAAGTGGATCGGATAAAGCCGCTTTAATTCGAAGTATATGGCATCCATAATGTCGAGAAGCGCCTTGGCGTGGGCGTTCTCTATAAGGGGAAGGGTATAAACATTGACTTGATAATTATCCCCTGCATCGCCTCTCTGTAAGAAGGGTCCTATCGTACCTATTTCGTCAAGAATGTTTAGCCATAATGGGTGGTCGGCTCGGTACCGTGTTGCCGGCACCTGTGGCGGCTCTCCCTTGCAGTGATCAAAAACATCCCCGAGGACAAGAATCTTTTGATCCCCGAGCGCAGAGCGAACCGTATCGACGTGAGCTATATGCATATTTGTACCCGTGTTCGGATGATTCCCATGTAAAAGTGTTTTCGGTAGGGGCAGCAAATGGTGTTGCGCAGCTAATGAGCGCGGTTATATTTTTTACTTACCCCAGTCGTTCCAGAGTTTGATAGCGGCATTTATGAACGCTTCGCCATTTCCTTTTGGCCAACATACTGGGGAATTGTCGTATAACAGGTAGTATTGCTCGTTAGTACACACAAATTTGGATTTATCTGCATTATTCTGGATCCACTTAAAGGCGTTTACAAAGCAGTCTTGGTAGCTTTTCGCGAACTGCCCTAAAGGCACATTATAGAGAAGACCCTCCAGATAATAGGATGGCGCAACCCCATCTTTCAGTAGGCCTTCAGAGACGCAGCGCCCTCTTATGTTCTTGAGTATCCTGATCATCGGCTTCAAATAGCTATTTGTACCTTGATGCTTAACTGTTAGATGTTTTGAGTGTAGTTCCGGATAATTGGAAATCATCGTTCCGGACCTATTCCAGAAGCAGATTCCTTCCGTGTAGGCTTGATTAGCAGTGCCGTTAAACTTATGGTATCGCCGATATTGGATTGCCACGATGACGTCGGCCTTGCGTCGGTTTCCGTTGGCCGCAATTGTAATTGCTTTGTCTCCCACCTTTACATCCTTACCGTACTTGTCCACAAGAACTTTGAGTACGTCCCGTTTGAAATCGGAATGGGCGTAATCAGCGTCGGGAAACGTCCTGCGGTATAACGTTTTTTCGGGCTCCGAAAGCCGTTCTAAGTCACTTTGAAAGCAGGCGTCGAGTCTGATGACAATGTCAACGTCACTTTCGGACCAAATGTTCGTGTCATTGCGATATGAGCCTTGTAAGAAGACTTTGAAATCCTTATCAGAGTATGGCGTTTCGTTTGTTTCGAGAGCGTTCTTAATCATGTTGTAGGTGTCACTTGACTGTGTAATTGATCCCTGGTGTGACCAGGTTTCGAGTTGCGCTTTGTCTATAGCCATAAGGCACCTCACATCAGAAAATCTTTAAGTTGATCTTCACGCGAAGCGAAAGATTCGCGTCCGCGCTGCCGAAGGATGTTGAGTTTATCCAGATTGTGTTCTAAGAGATCAGTGGCCATTTCAGGTCTTTCGAATGTCTCGCTGATCCGAATCGTCGGTACGTCACGAAACAGGATAGTGCGGAGCTGGTCCAGCGATTGCGTGTTGATCTCAAGTGTCTTTTGAAGTAGCTCGATGCTATTGAAGGGAATGCGTTTTACCAACGACAGGAATAGTTTTTTTGGTTCTGGGTAGACACCCACGCCAACATTTACCACCCGTAGGTCCGCGTGCGTCTTCTTGAGGGCCACTACCGCGTCCGCAATTGCGTATAACGTTGGATTGTTGGCGCAATAGCCGCCGTCAACAAGTTCTATTTTATCACCAGCGGCGGTGGTTACGATTGTTCGCTCAAAAAATGGGTAAGCTGAGCAAGATGCCTGGACTGCATCTGCTATCGGAACCCCGAAGCCTGGTGTGAACGTGCCTTTTGAGCCATGGGCTTGATGTACGCTTCCTTTAAAGATCATCGGTCGTTCCGTCATCCATTTCGCCGTGACTACGCCGATACCGGTTTTGACGTCGTCGAACATTTTCTGTTCAAAGACCGTTTTGACGAGAGAAGCTAGCGCTACAGTACGGCCATGCCTTGTTCGGCGAGACATAATTCTCGGCACGTACTCTTTGTACAAATCGTGAATTTTATCGATTTCATATCCAAGCGCAACCAAGGTGGCGATAATTGCGCCAGTGCTTGTACCAAATACAAGATCAAAGCGGTGGTAAAGCGGGCAATTTAGCATCGCTTCAATTTCCTTGAGAACACCAAGCGTATAGAAACCCTTGGCGCCGCCGCCATCGAGAGAAAGAATTCGGCAACACTGGTCGGGCGTGTATTTCGTTGTTAAAGAGTGCGGTCTCATTTATTACTCGGTCAGAAGGCCTTTTAGGGAGACTATTATCATTTGCTGAAGGCTGCAATGGCGGCATGTTCGTTGTCTGGTTTTGTAAGAAAATATGAAAACCCGGCAGTTGCCGGGGCTAATGGGTGGGACGGATGTTGGGCTAATTAGCCTGAACAACCACGATGCACGACTCCCCCTGTGGGCAGCTCGCTGCCCGGTAAAGCGGCCCCACTATGTTCAATTGTGGGGGGTTGCCCCCGGTCGCCCGATGATATGTTACTTCTGACGACAAGATGACTCGGTGCTCGATGATGCCCATGCCGGTGATTATCAGCATCCCCAGGATCATCACTCCGGAGTGCAGGGCGGCCACAACTCCCCAACCTTGGGCGAGCTTCCAGGCCAGACTTGCCTTGGCCTGTTCCTTGATCGCATGGGCCAGATGGACCTTCCACTGCTCGACGAAGGCGGCCGCCTTATCAGCCCCAATACGATCGAGGCCGGCGGCGGCCTTCTGCAGGTCCGCGGCGCCCTTGCCGGCCGCGTGGGCGATGGCGCCGACCAGCGCCTGGCCGGCCTCTACGGTCTTGTCTTCGATGGCTTGGGCTACGCCTTCCTTGAGATCATTGCCGGCACGCATCGTCCCTTGGTAGATCAAATCCGGCACCTTCTCCGTTTCTTCTACCAATGTTTTTACGTGTTGTCCTGCCATCTGAGCGGCGGCCGCCGCATCGATGACCGAGGCGACGAGCGCCCAGACCACATCATCAGCGCGGTGTACGCCTAAGTCGGAGGCCTTGCGCAGCAGCGCTTCGCGTAGCTCGGGGGGGCAAGGATTCCAAGGTCGTATCCCGGGCATTGCCGTTTACCTGCTCGTTGCTCATCGCTCATCTTCTGTTCCTCGGTGAATGGGCCGTTCGGCCCACAATGAAGGGCCGGGGTAATGATCCCCGGCCTTTGGGGTCAAACAACTGAGGCGATCGCTGCATGCGCGAGTGCCAGCCAGCGCCGAAAAAGCGCGCGCTCGGTGATTGTGAGGGCTGTTTTATCCTCACCCAGGACCGAGAATGCCCCCGGCGCGGCCAGGATCTTGTCGCGCAGATCGTCGGGGCGCAGGGCCGGAATGGCGGCCTCTTTGCCGCCCACGCTCATAAAGTCCGCGCGGCTTGGTGACTTACTCCAATCAAACTGCGCGGCGATCCCTAAGAACAGCGGAAAGAGCACCGAGCGGCGGGCCGTATCGACAACGGACAGGAGTCCCCGATCCAGCGATTTCAGGAGCGCGTCGGTGCTTGTGCGGTGTGGCCCGATACTGAATGTCACGATCAGTTCATACCCGACCGCACTGACGATCTCAGATAGGACCGGGGCCAGTTCGTCAATCGTATCCCCAGCACCGGCGGGCATATTGACCACGACGTGTTGGCCAGCAGACGCCGCGGTTTCCAGGACGTTGCCCAGTTTATTGAAGCTGGTCTCGGCATCACCCGCGCGGTTCAAATTGACCAGCGTCACTGGCACTGACCCACGAAAACGCAAGGCAAGGTCCGGTATGGCGGAATCGCCCTCTATCAATAGAACGGGGGCACCCGTTGCCAGAAAGTGGTCGAGGACTAAGGCGGCGGCCATGCTCTTGCCCGTGCCGCCCTTGTCGCCATGCGAAATTAGAAGCTTAAGGTTTTTAGTCATGTTGGTTTCCTTTTAAGTGGGGGCCAGACGATCCGGCCCGTTGGCTATAGCGGCGGGGGCGGAAATTACCTATCCCCGAAGGGGATCTATCGGTCGAACTCGGCCCGGATCCGGTCGAGTTCCGACATCTGATCCGTGGCCACAGGGCGTTGCCCCGGAGGCGGTGGGAGGGGTGGTGCCGCGGGGGCCGCTTTCGCCGGCTGTGTACTTGCGCGTGGTGCGGGCTTGGCGGCGGTTGATGCGGGCTCCGGCAAGGGCTTTTGCTCCGCGGTGTACCGGCAGTGCTTCACCGCCCATTGCAGGCGCCGCGCCTTGACCTGAAACAGGTGGCCGATATTCGCCCACGTGAGCCCCGCCGCGCGGGCTTTAGCAATGGCCTCAAGATAAGGTGCGACGCGCGCGGTCAGCCGTGTGGCCTGGTCATTGATGGTCATGTTGTGGTCCTCTTTTGCGACGCCGTTATATGCTCTAGCGGCACGCGCGGAAATTGCCCCAATAGGAACCCAACTCGGTACCAACTTTCGCCACCCTCTCCCAACTTTGTTTGAACTCTGTCGCAACTGTGGCGTAAGAACATCCCATTAGCGCCCCAACTCGTTCCGGTTCCGTCAGTATTGGTACCGTATTGGTCCGGTGTTGATACCGTATTCAGACAAAGATGGGTATGACGCCCACCGCTTCGCGATGGGCTGAAAGATCACACATACGCACCAGCCTTCGGCTTGTGCCCCTCGCTACGCTCAGGGGACCGGCTTCGCCGCCGTCTGTGTGCTTACTCCCTTTCTTGAAGACCACAGGCCGGGGAGCGGGTGGCGCCCGGCGAAGGCGAGCTTGTCGAGTCGGTTTGAGCCGGGAGTGAACCCGCCCCACCCCGCCCCTAACCCCGCGCAGCGGGTACCGGTGGCGACCGCCGCTAGGCGGGCGCGGAGACCATACGGGGCAAGGCGGCTATTTCCGCCCGTGTCGCTATGAGCAATCCCGTTACTTAAGGAACGTTCATGCTCCGAATCAAACATTTGAAGTCTGGTCGCGGCGCGGGCGGCATCGCCGACTATTTGGAAAACCAAAAGAAGTCGGCCGAAGCGAAGGCGGGCTATTACCAAAACAAAGCCGCGCTTTCGGAATGGCTCGGCACGGGCGCTACGGCCCTGGGCTTGGAAGGGGTAGTGGAGCGCGAACAGCTGATCGCGCTCTTGGAAGGCCGCCTTCCCGACGGCACGGACCTAACCGCCCGCGGCGGCCGCGCAGCAAACGCCCGCCTCGGGACCGACATCACGCTGAGCGCCATGAAATCCTACTCCCTGATGGCCACTCACGATCCGCGTCTGGCGGCCCTGTGGGATGAGAGCATCAAGGTCGCGGCCACGGTGATCGAACAAGAGGTCGCCACCGCCCGTCTCGGCCACGGGGGCACCGAGTCCCAAAAAACCGGGAATCTGGTTATAGCGGCCTATCGACATGAGGACGCGCGCACAGTCGAGGGCACAGCCGACATGGATTTTCATACTCATTTGCTCGCCCTCAATATGACGCAGCGCGCAGACGGGGAATGGGTACGGGTCGATCTGCAATGGGGTGAGCAGATGGTGTTGGCGAAGACCGCCGACTTTGCCCAAAAGGCCTACCTGGCCCAGCGTGTCCAAGAACTGGGATACAAGATCCGGCTCACCAAAGACGGCTGGGAGTTCGCGGCACTGAGTGACGAGGACTTAAAACCCTTCTCCCGGCGGACAAGTCAAGTAGACGCGGCCCTTGAGGCCCGGGGCTCATCCCGAACACAGGCCTCGGATGCGCAAAAAGAAGCCGCCAACCTTGCCACCCGGGGAAGCAAGTCGCAGCTTTCCCAGCAGGACCAGCGCTGGGAATGGCGGATGCGGATCCGCGAGGCGGGGATCGACTTGGACAAGATTAGGCGCGAAGCTAGTGCTCGCGGTCCCGTCGCCTCACCCGATCTCACCACCAAGGCCATAGCCAGCGCCGCCCGCCACCTGGGCGAGCGGGAATCGGTTTTCTCTAAACACCAAACCTATCTTGAAGCCCTACGCGCCGGCATGGGGGGTGCGACGCTCGACCAGATAAACGCGGCAATCGATGATAATGCCGCAGGCCTAATCGATGTCGGCAGTGGCAAGCTCACCACGCGTGATGCGCTTTACCGTGAGCAAGAGATCTTGGCGCGGGCCCGTGCGGGCCGCGCTCAAGCCGCCGCGCTGATGTCTCCCCAGGAAGCGCACGTTTTTGTCCAAGCGCGCGAAGCGGCGCAGGGTTTTACGTTTTCCCCTGGTCAGCGGGATGCTTTGATTCTATCTCTTACGTCTCCTGATCGGGTGACCGGCATCGTTGGCGCCGCGGGCGCCGGCAAGACAACCTCCATGGCGGGATATGTTGAGGCCGCCCAAGAACGCGGTTATGAGGTCGTCGGTATCGCCCCCTCGGCGGCGGCTAGCCATGAACTGAAAAGCGCGGGCGCCGACGATACCCGGATGCTTGCCAGTCTCCTCGCGTCAAAACAAACCGAAACTGTCGCCAGAGTCTACATACTGGACGAAGCCGGGATGGTCTCAGGCCGCGACATGGACGCGCTTTTACAACGGATCGACGCCGAAGGCGCGCGCCTTCTCCTGGTGGGCGACCCCCGCCAACTCTCCGCCGTCGAAGCCGGCAGTCCCTTCCAATACATGCTGGAAACCCAAGCTATCCCGTACGCCACCATTGACGAGATTCAACGTCAACGCGATCCCGCTTTGCGAGAGATCGCGCAGGCCTTCGCTAAGGGCGAGGCTGCTCAAGCGACTGCCCTGGCGCGTCCGTATATGCATGAAGTCGAGATCCAAAGGGAAGGCGCTAAACCCACCACGCAAGAAAAACGGGCGGCCATCGCCCAGGCCACCGCGGCCGATTACCTAAACTGTGATGCCGGCACGCGAGACAAAACTTTGGTTGTCACGGGCACTAATGATCTGCGCCAGCAGATCAACGCGCAGATTCGCGCAGGCTTGCGCGAACAAGGCACGATATCCCAAAAAGCCGTTACTGTAACGGCGCTTGATAAGGCGGGACTGACCCGCGAACAGCAGACACGGGCCGAGTCCTATAAGTCTGGCATGGTGGTCCGGCTCGAAGAAGGCCACGGGCGTGAGCGCCATCAAGTTGAGTATGAAGTGCAGGATGTGACAGGAAACACCGTCATGCTGGCAAATCATGAGGGCACGGCCCGCGACTGGAACCCCGCCAAAGAGAAGTCGGCCGGGGTCTATCAGCCTCGCGCCATGGAACTGTCACCCGGTGACAAAATTGTCTTTAGAGAAAACCAACAGGGCGTGGATCGGATTTACAATGGCGAGTTCGCCACCATCGATAGAATTGAGAATGGCAAACCCGTGGCCCGCCTCGACTCGGGCAAAGAACTCCCCTTGGACCTCTCTCACGGCCAGACCGTAGATTATGGTTGGTGTCGAACCATCCATGCGTCCCAAGGCGCAACGGTCGATCACGCCATCATTGCCGGCGAGGCCTCGCGGGTCGCCACTGCGCAGACCGCGTATGTCGCGGCATCGCGCGAACGCGACACACTCACAATCTATACGGACAATTCTGCCGACCTGGAAAGAAACTGGGCCCAATTCGCGGAGCGCGAGCATGCCCTGACCGGCACAAAAGACCGTTCTATCCCCGATCTCGAATCCCTCAAAGCATTGCGCGCAGAGGCGGCCTGCGACCTCGGCCGCCACGGCGACCTGGCCCAGGCGCGGGAGCCTGTCCAGACCCCTGTATCGCCCACACCTTCGCCCCGCGCGCCCGAGTGGGAGAGGGAGCGGTAATTTCCGTGCCGGCCGCTTTAAGAGAAACCCCTATTAAACAGGAGGTCTTATGTCAGCAACACACAAGGTTCACCGCCAAGCCCCCCGTCATCGAGGTGAGGTTCGAAAGTATCCAGAGGGCATGAGTTGGAACGATCGGCGCCAGCAGTTTCAGACCCAGAAAGGCGGGCGGGCGCAATTCAATCGGGCGATGGTCACCCGTCGCCGCAAAATCTAAGGAGATAAACATGAACATGATGTGAGCCCGGCGCAACGCCATGCCGGAGAAGGCGTCGCCATCCTGGCCGCTCTTTATGCCCTGTACCAGGAGGCCAATATCGTCGCCGTCGGGATATTCAATCCCGCGATGTTTTCTGTGGACATGCTGAAGGAAAACGGTTTGCTTGGCGCTGAAGATGCGGATCTCGCGCGGGACCAGGGATCCTATGTGCTCACTCGTCAAGTGAACACATTAGAAACGGAGTGGGCCCGCCTTCAGGTGCTCGAAAATCAGCTTTTGATCATGAGCAAGGGCGCGCTATCGCCGGCCGTGAGGGATATAGCTGTTGGCATCTTGTCTCTTTTGTCGTACACGAACATTTCTGCCGTTGGACTCAATTTTTTCGGACACTACAAGATGTCCTCCCGGGCCGATTACCATAGGGTTGGGGATGTGTTTGCACCGAAGACGATTTGGAATGATATTTTTCCTACCGAGAATCATAACACGGGGATGGAGACTCTGACGGTTGTTGTGCAGCCCGCACGCCGAGAGGAGAATGCCGTGATGGGCAATGTAAAACAAATTACCCTTCAACCCTCTAAGCTCATCCCTGACGGCTTATTCCTTTCATGTAATGATCATTATGTTGTAGAGGCAGATGATCAAACGAAAATAGGAACAGCGGAGCGTGTTGCTCGGCTCATTGAGACGAAATGGGAGCCTTCCTGGCAAGAAACAAATAAATTGTTCAATAGCCTGATATCCAAGGCTTTGGGTGAGGAGAGTTCATGTTAAGGAGCAAAGCCGCTT
>Ga0307375_10000372_pt1 | contig 58650 bp, 54 predicted proteins | sample TR1MG_FD_202531 | JGI IMG/M metagenome (GOLD analysis project Ga0307375, IMG submission 202531) | Soil microbial communities from Risofladan, Vaasa, Finland - TR-1 | ecosystem: Environmental > Terrestrial > Soil > Coastal area > Acid sulfate soil | place: Finland: Risofladan, Vaasa | collected...
ACGGTAGAGGCTCTCGACGAGTGGGTCGCCCTGTGTCATGAGTTCTTCGTCGCCGAGCGACACCGAGGCTGGTCGATCTGACGCGCCATGAAGCCAACGTGCCATCCACGACGCGCGGATCGCAGGGCTCCTGGCTACCGCAACGTCGTAGGTCAGGGTGTATCCGGAGATCTCCAGTGCGAAAACCAGCCGGCCGGCGATAGCCAACCCAGGGAACGCCTCGAACACCGCCCGTTCCAACAGTCGGCGGCTGTAGTAATGCGACGGCCACACCGCCGGACTCCACACGGGGACGCGCGCAAACACGCAACGGCCCAATGACGGATGGTCCACCCATCGTGCTTCACTGTGCGTTCGGGCTCACCCTCGTATGCGGCGGCCAGGGTGCAACGGGTCCATCCAGGTAACGGTGCCGGCGGTGTGGCGGGTGACAGTAGTACCCGTTCAAAGGTAGCCCAGTACCCGTCTGCGTGAAACACTCGCGCACTTCCGCGTCCACGCCGGACTCAACCTATGCCGCGTTGCGCCCCACAGGGAGATGGTCAGACGAAGGATGTTGCTGCCGAGGTAGCGTCATTGTCCATCGCGGACATCGGACTGCCTGTTGGGACTGCACAGCTCATTGCGGGGTGTGCCCCACCGGGCCGGCGCCGGCCGATGGTGGCCAACTGCCTATCCGCAACGGGATGTCGAGAAGGCTTGTGAGCCAGCAGCGGCCATGCTGTGTCGAGGGTGGACCCACGACCGGCACCCGTTCCAACCCAACCCGGTTCACAGCAACCGTCAAGGCGGACGTCAACGGCGCACGGTGCTGTCCACGTGGGAGGAGACCGTCCGCGATGGACCACGTGATGAGCCACCCGCGGCCAGCGAAGTGTCCACGCGGAAGCGGAGAGGCGACCTCTCCAAGGAAAGGGGGAGGTGATCCAAGATCATCGACCATCCGTCGGGGCCGTGCGGCGCGACCAGCGCCTTGACGCCACAGAGCGAACTCAGCAGGAGAGTGCGTAGGGTGTGGACACCGCGAGGCAACGCCTGAACGCTGGAGCGCTGCGCCGCCAGCGTCCATGCCGGAACGGGACCAGCGGGAGCGGGCCTATCGGCCGGCGGCAGCGCGTCGGGTTGTCGGAGAACGGCGAGCCGTCGTCCCGGATGGACGGGACTGCTCGGCCAACACAACGCCGATATCCCTGCGGTACGGTGGAAGGGTGTCCAGCATCTTCTTTCCGTACGTCTTCGTCAGCAGCCGCCGGTCCAGCACGGTGATGCGTCCCGAGTCCGTCTCGGTTCGGATCAGCCGACCGCACGCCTGCACCAGGCGACGGTGGGCGTCCGGCAGGAGGATTTCAGCGAACGCTGACCGCCCCCGACTCTCCAGCCATTCCGCCCGGGTCTCTCCCACGGGGTCACTCGGTGACATGAAGGGCAGCTTCACGATGACGACGTGCGAGCATTCCTTTCCAGGCAGATCGACACCCTCCGCCAGCGACGCCAGCCCGACCAGGATGGAACCTCTGCCGGCCGCGATGTCTGCCCGGTGTTCGTCCAGCAGGACGCCGGTCGACTTCTGGTCCTGCACTTTCACCCGATCCTTCCAGGACGCCGGCATCCGCTCCACCACCGCTTCCATCAGCAGCCTCGACGCGCACAGCACCAGCGTCGCTTCCGACGGATCGACACCCTCCTGCAGCTCGATCATCACTTCGGCCAGGAATTCGTCCTCGCTGGACGGCTCGCTCACCATCGCCGGCACCCGCAGCACCGCCTGCCCCTCAAGGTCGAAGGGGGAGGGGAGTGCAACAAACCGAGCTTCCCTGACACGGGACAATCCCGATCGCTCCGCGAAGTGCCGGAAGTCGCCCATGGCACGCAGCGTCGCCGACACCGCTACGACACCGAAGGCGCGCCGCCACAGCACCGTGGCCAGCCATGCCGATGCATCCACCGGGGACGCGTGGACCTCGACGTTCCCCTGGCCGTCACGGTTGACCCAGCGGGCCACCGGCGCCTGATCGTCGTCCTGCGTGGACAGCAACGTCAGCGTGTCCACCACGGACTGCATGAAGTCTCCCGACTCGCCGACCTCTCGGCTCATTCGCGACAGCACGCCGCTTCCGACACCCGGGGGCGGATCCTTCGACAGCTTCTCCTGCTCGCGCTCCAGCTGCGCCAGCAGCCAGCCCGCTTCCTTCGATGCGTGCTCAAGGTCGTCACGGAGGGTGGCAAAGTCTGACGCGGACATCCGCTTCTGCGTTGGCCGGCCGAACGTACGTCCGTAACGACGAGACACAGCCACAGCGTCCGTCCTGGACAGCACTTCGGCCACCCTGGACTGCAGCGCGTCGAGTGCCGCCACGACTTCACCCTCGGCGCTGTCCAGCCGATCAACGATCGACTGGCTGTATGCCTTGCGCCGCATCCCCGCCGCCCGTCTGCCGACATCAATCGCTTTCCGGATCTTCTTCGCGTGTCCACCAAGGACCATCCCCGCTGCTGCCGCGTCGACAGCGACGTCGGGCAAGTGGTGCGCCTCATCCACGATGACGATCGCTTCATCCAAAGGGGGGAGTAGCGCGCCACCGCCGGACTGCCGCTGATCGGCCAGCAGCAGCGCGTGGTTCGTCACGATCACGTCCGCTTCGAACACGTTGCGCCTGGCGCGCAGGAGGGGGCACCTTGCTGCGTACGGGCACGACGGACCAGCGCACCCCTTGCTTGTCGTGGTCAACAGCGGCCGTATTTTGCCGGTGATCTTCTGCCGCCACCCGTCGAGGTCGCCATCCCAGTCCTTCGCGGAACGTGCTGCACGCAGCGCTGTAACCACCTCGCGCTCCGCGACCGTCGGCTGGAACGGCCAATGCCCTCCGGCGCTATCTCCACCGAGGTCCAGACCAAGCTGATCCGTATCTTCGCCGGCCAGGTGCGCGAGGTTGCGATCGCAAACGTACCGGCTACGACCTTTGAGGACCGCAGCCTTGATCGGCACCGGTGCGATCTGCGCCAGGCGCTCCAGGTCATTCGCCAGCTGCTTCTGCAGCGCAACTGTGGCCGTAGACACGATCAGCTTCTTGCCGTGCCGACGCCCAGCCACCAAGCCTGCAATCACGTACGCAATCGACTTGCCCACGCCTGTTGGCCCCTCAAGCGCAACCACCCTCGCGGAGGCGCCCTCGGGCTCAAGGCAGGACGCCATCGCCAGAATGGCCCGATCCTGTTCACGGCGCCGGCGAAACCCTGCTTTATGCGTGCACAGGGCATCCAGCCAAGTCCGAATGCCCTCGACCGTTTCTGCGGACAGGTCCATCAGGCAGCAAGCACCACGCGGGCCCTTGACGCGCCGACGGCGGCCACTTGGCCACGAGCACCGCCGCGCTCCCGCAGACCCCGATCCCACGTTCCCTCGGAGATCCACTGAGCAACCGCTTGCTCTCGCAGGCGAACCTGTTCCGGCAGCAGCGGTCGCATGCCGGATTCCATGATGCGCACGGCGTCATGTTGACCGATGCGTTCGAGCGTTCCGTCCGGATCCTTGGCGAAGCTCTCAAAGGCCACGCCGAACTTTGCCACGTGCGCGGCGGCGTAGATCTCTTCCAGGGTGAAGCTGTTTGCCGTTGTCATAGTGGCCTCCATGGCCATGGGTGTAGTCCACCTCTACCACCCCTTCCTTCTCGCGCAAGTGGCAGTACCCCCTGTGCTGCTGGCTGTCTATCACCCCCTGTGCCCCTGCATTTCCAGCGCTTACCTGGCACAGTGTGTCGCTAATATATCTACATAGATTAGCGGCAGACTGTCGCGCCATCCCGCAGTTCGCCGCTATTTCGCGTCCAGCCAGACTCACCACCACCCGTCCATAGTCTCTGCCGGTCCGAATTGCGCCTGACCGACATGCGCGACGCTCACCCTTTCGTTGTCACGGCAAGCTGGTCGACGGACACATTTCAGCGCCCCAACGCGGCCCGGTGCAACTTCGCTCTCGCCCATCCCTGCATTAGCGCGATATGCCGCGTTCTGCCGCGTCCCTCGCAATTCTGCGTTTTCGTAGCCGCGCCTTGGCGCCTATTGCCGCGTTTCCACGCGCTTCAATTACCACCATCCGCGACATGCAGCCTGTTGCCGCGTATTGCCGCGTTTTCCAGCGCCGCACCCCAAGTTGTGTCGATTACCCCCATTTATGCCGGGTTCGCCGCGCTTGCCCCACTGCAAGCTCGTGTTCTCCTACACGGGTGTGATCAACCTTGGAGTAACGAATGAGCGTCGGAACCTTCGTCGGACTTGATATCGGATACGGTCAAGTGAAGCTCTCCTGGTCCGAAGGTCTGGGCCGTCAAGTTCAAAGTACCGTCTTCCCCTCCGGCGCAGCGCCTCTGAGCCAGGTAGACACCGTCGGTTTCGGTTCGGATGGCGAAGCCCTCTACGGCGGCGACGGCATCGAAGTCATGGTCGGTGATGTCCCCTACGTCGCCCTGGTCGACCCGATGGGCCTACGCCATGGCATGCCCACTCTGCACAAGTCGTACACCGACACCCCTGAGTACACCGCGCTGTTCCATGGCGCGCTCGCCTCACTTGGCACCGACCGTATTCGGCACCTGGTGACTGGATTGCCGGTCGCCCACTTCAAGAACAAAGACAGTGCACTAGCCGTCAAGGCGCGTCTTATCGGCTCACACAAGGTGACCCGTCACAAGACGGTCCATATAGACAAGGTGTCCATCCTTCCTCAGGGTTACGGTGCATGGGCCTGGGCCGTTGACCACCTCCCACATGGCGATACCGCTCAGGACGTCCTTCTGGTTGTCGACTTCGGCCACTTCTCGGTTGACTGGATTTGCTTCGTGGCCAACAAATTCCGAAGCGACTCCTCGAACTCCAGCATCCGGGGTGGATCCCTCATACTTGATGCGGTCAATCGTGAGCTCGAGCGCCGATACAAGGTTCAGATTGGCAGTGAAAGTCTTTTCCACGCGCTCACCAGCGCGAATGGTGAGCCCTACATAAAAATCGGCAGAGACGCAGTACCGCTGAATCCTCTCCTGGATGCGGCCGCCGCCGATCTTGCGCCGTCCGTCGTTGGCGAGATTCTCGCCTCCATGCGCGACCAAAAACGCGAAGTGAACAGGATCATGATTTGTGGAGGCAGCGCTCCATTCTTCATGGCAGAAATCAAACGTGTCTTCAACAAGGCGGGCATCGACGAGGTGCGCCAATCCGTCCTCGCGAACGCCCACGGCCACCGCCTGTACGCTGTTTCCTACGCCTGAGGCGACAGTCGTGACTACCAAGTACCCCGCCTCGATGCGCCTGTATTTCGGGTTCGCTCGACCGTTGGACCGCCTGATGCTCGCAACACCTCGGAGCAGGCGAAGTGGTCTGCTGCGTGACCTCGTTCGCGCCGCAGTCCACCTCTCTCGGACCGGTGCACCCCTGCTCATGAATCTCGCGACGGCCAACACCGGCTCAGGGGAAAGGATTTCCGACAGGCCCGTAACGGTCATGTTGACCATAGATCATGACGGTCCTCTGGCAGAGTATTTGCTTGAATCCGGCACGTTTGAACCGCGACAGCGAGCAGACGCCGTGCGCCGCCTTGTCGAGGGCTACCTTGTCAACGCGCACCGCCTCACCCAAGGAGAAACGCAAACCACAGCCGAGCACAATCTGGCGCAAATGGTCACCCCCCAGCTTGACCCAGATCAAAGTGCGGCGATCGATCAACGGGCACGCTTTGCGCAAATCGATGGCGGTGACATAGGATTGTGATTGACGTCACCAAAATCGCGTCGGACAGGGGTTCACCGTTTCCTGCCGAACCTTGTCGCAAAACCCGACGGCTTGCTGCCCTCTGGGGTGACCACAAGGCTTCGCGTTTCTTAAAGATACTGGCGCTCGTGTCGATAGCCGCCTTTATCCTGTACGTTTTTTCTTGGGAAACGCAGGGAGTTGGACACATGGGAGTTCGGCAGTACCCTTCGTCGGAAGCCCGCAACACGGCTTCGGCATTGACGTCCTACGGAACCACAGTCCGTCGTGGCCTACCACTACTGGACGTAACCGTTTTCTTTCGCGGTTATTCCAGACGTCGTCAAACCCGGCGCGCCACGACAGTTCTTCACCGCGACCTCGACATCGCAAATCCAGACAGCTTCTGGGCACAGGCTGGCAAGAGATACGCGATCGATCCACTCCTGATCTATGCGGTCGCACTTGTTGAATCACGTCAACTGGTCGGAGACAACGAGGTCGCACCAACGCCTTGGGTAGTCCGTATCAACGACCACCTCATCCGTGGCGATCGCGCAAAAGTACAGTCAGAGCTCCAACTCGCTCATGCGCTCGCAGCGAAAGTCCAGGATGTAGGGATCATGCAGGTCTACTACCCTGCCCATTACCAGATGGTCACGAGCCCCATGTCCCTGCTCGAACCACGCACCAACATCATGGTAGGCGCCAAACTTCTCGCCAAAGCCCTAACCGAGAGCCCGGACCGCGAGATTGCGGTCGGCCACTATCATTCGCGCACGCCTGACAAAGCACGGTTCTACGGACGCGCCGTCCTCACCGTTTATTCCCGGCTTCGCTCACTCAAACGCCGCACCGTCCTTGGCGTCCAGGCCCCTCAGTCGCTTGTGTTGGCCAAACTGCCATGAACAGTCTGCAGTCGCCCACGTCCGGATACACCCTTTTCCGCGAACTCGCGGACATCGCTCTCGGCATATTTTCCGATGTGCGTTCTCTCCGTGAAGATCATGTCTCGTTCGACGGCACCAGCCCATACAACCTTTCCGATGACCAACTCAACGAACTCTGTGACCCCAGCCGTTGGTCAGTGATGCGGCGTATCGCCTCTGCACCACGGTTTCCATGGGACCTTTGCCGCATCATCCCTTTGTTGGAGTCCGGTCAACGCTGGGCCTTGAACAATGCCCATGTCAGGCGCTTGACCCGCGGAAACCCCCAGTACGAGACAAGCCACCGATTATTCTTGTCCCTACTTCTTCACGCCCGCCGCATGTGCCTCGCCTCCCCCCGCTATGGCGAACTTGCCTTCGGCTTGACCGTCCAGGAGGTCAGGGCACTACTTCTCGCCGGCGACATCGCCCTGATCGAGGCAGCACCACAACTTCGCCTCACCTTCCGGAGCGCTCACTTTCACGACGTACTCCGGGTTCCACAAGACCATCGTGCAACCGGCGGCCAAGCACCTATCCTTGAGCACATCGTCCGTGCGAGTGGTCTTGCCAGGGCTCGGAGCAGCCTATGACCATCGCCAAGGACCCAGATGTCGGGAATTCCCGCCAGCCCCGCGGCCAGCGTAAGGAACGCATCAGCATTGCGAGGCTCCGCGACGTTCAGCCCAACGAGTTAAGTGTTCTTCTTGCGCTGAAGGATTGCGGCCTCACGCCAGGGATCCTCAAGACCCTTCGCTTTTCGGGCAGGCCAGTCAGCGTGCATCACCTTGCACTGATCAGCGAGTCCAAATGCGTCGAATACGACAATCGCCCGCCGCCGGTTGACCCAACAGACAAATTCTCGCGCAAGAGATCCGGCTTCTTAAATGCTGCGGTCCTCGCGAGCATCTACACCAATCTCGATCCCACCTGGTCGGAACACGCTTCCGGCAGCGTAGATGCCAGATACCTCCTTGACACCTGGGGCATTTACATCGCCACCAGAACCGACCATCCCGGCGCTACCGTCCGGGATACGGTTGAGCGACTTGCCACCGAGGGCATAGACATCCGCCTGGCTTGGCAGATAGTTCGCGCACTGTCCTGGAACCTCATCTGTCTCAAAACCTGTGCCGAATGCGCCAGGCCCTACATTGAAGTCAGAGCCAGCCTTGAAGATTCCTCATGGTCCCGAATTCCCCCGGGATGCGTCTGCTGCGCCGAGCTACGGGAGCTGACCCGAAAGAGGCAATTACGGCTCCTGAGACCAAAGACCCGACGCCGGAATACCCTTGCGCACGAAAATGTTTCCGTAACCCCTATTTATGCCACCTTTTCGGCACAACCCGAGGTGTCTGACGCCGGTACGGTAGGGGTATGCGATCAAACTCCACCAAATCAGCGGTCCTCTTCTTCGGGATCCTCTCGACGCTGACGCTTTTCGCCAGGCCATCGGCCGCTCAAACGTTCCCTGGAACCGACGGCTGGCTCTGGTACCACGATCCAGCCCACCACGCTGACACCCCGAAGCCGCCAACCCACCGATCCGACCCGGCGCCAGGGCCAAGGCCCGTTCCTGCGTCAGACAGACCGTTCTCGACAGTGTGGATCAAGGAAAACCTGGACAAGCTCCGCGACAAGGCGATTGAGGACCCGACTCCCGCCAACGTTCGAGCTTATCTGTTGCTTCAGCGCGTCGCCGTGGACCGAAGCCAACAGTTCGCCGAAGTCTCCACCATGGTGACGCAGGGCGACCCGGCCCTCGATGAGAATGCACGATTCCCACTGGCCTCGGCCGCGGCCCAGCAGCACGTTCAACAGACGGCGACCGACACCGTTTCAGCCATCCAGAGTCTGTCGCAGACGTCCGGTCTGTTCTTCTTCTTTCGAAGCGACTGTCCCTACTGCCATGCTGACCTCAGCGTTCTGCGCACGCTGGAGCTGACGACAGGGATCAAAATAACCGCCATCTCCCTGGATGGACAGGGCATCGATCCGTCGCTCTTTCCCGACTACGTCATCGACAATGGCCAAGCCGCCCGCCTGGGTGTCCAAGCCGTACCAGCGTTCTATCTGGTCAGACCACCGGATCTTTCGAACGTTGTCGAGCTGGGCCAGGGATATCTCGCATTGCCCGACATGCAGAAGCGCATCGTGGAGCAGGCCTACTACCACGGTTGGCTCAGTACCAACCTGTACAAACAGACGCGAATCGCCGCCCCAGCTTATGTGCGCGCCCCAGCCAATCCCGTGGATGCCAGCCTTGGTGAAGCCGATCTGGACGACATCCGATCGGCCGTCGAACGTCTAGACCAATCAGGTGACTCACTGCCCAGCACGCCGGTTACGCCGCGTCCTGGCGGGGTCAAATAGTTGACCAGAGGGGAGGTTCACTCATGAACACAAGCATTTTCAGGGTCGCCGCCCTTTTCGTCGGTCTGTTCGTCACCGGTGCTGCCGGCGCTCAGGCCCTCCAAGGGCAGATGGACAAGATGTTTGGGCAGATGTCCTCTTCAACCAGTCCTCACGTGGTGACTGATGCGAGGCGCGGCGTGATTACCGGAGGATCGCTTTCGATCCGATCACCGGTCATGCCACCGGCGGCGAACATGATCAATTTTCAGCCGCCTGCGGCCTCGGCGGGCTGCGGCGGTATTGATCTCTATGGGGGAAGCTTCTCGTTCATCAGCGGCCAGCAGTTCGTGCAAGAAATGCGGGCCATCGCTTCGAATGCCGAAGGCTTGGCTTTTCAAATGGCGTTGGAAGCGATGAGCAACCAGCTCAGCCAGCATCTGACCCAATACAGCGACAAGATGCAGAAAGAGGTCAGCAGCCTAAAGAGCAGTTGTGCGATCGCGCACGCGGCCCTGGACAAGACATCGGTCGGCAACGCCATTAGCAATTTCGGCGATCAACTGGGCGCCAATACCGCCGTCCTTCTGGGTGACCAGCCCGATTCCGCCGCAGTGGAGGTCGCCAACACTCCCGCCAACCCGATCGCCAACCAGGAAGCACAGAGCCATCCCGAGGTCATGAACAAGCAGGTATTTGTGAACGTGATGTGGAAGTCCCTGCAAGACGCAGGAATTGGCCAGGCGTTCGGCGACGGCACCGCTCTTGAGCAGGAACTGATGTCCCTTACCGGTACCGTTATCGTCTGTGACGCACAGGCAAATCCCCAAACCTGCGCCCCTGCGGGTAACAGCACGACTGGTCTGCACTTCATAGGCCCAACCCTTCATTTGGCCGATCTTGTCTACGGATCAAGCGGTAACGGAGCCATGGTCCTCAAGTGCGACGACACCACCCGTTGCATGAATCCTGCCTCGACCGAGTGGCATAACGAAGGGTTCCTGCAGATGGTGACTACCATGCTCGGTACCGATGATCAGACGGGAATCATCGGTGCCATGCTGCAGAATCGTGCCGTAGATCCCCAGACGTTGGCTTTTCTGAGCAACAGCGGTGCCGCCGGCGCGCTCCTGATTAAAGTCGGCAAGGCCAATCCCTCCGCCATGGTCGGCTATGCGCAGGTCATCGCCCAGCCACTGGCCCTTGAGATGGCTCATCAGGAGGCAACCCAACTGATTTCAGTTGCACAGCAATCGCTGCAGGGCATCAGCAATCCAGCTGCTTCCAAAATGGCCGACCAACTGCGCGCCGAGCGCGAAGCGATCGACAGCGAATACAACGCCATGCGGAACCAAGGCGCGTTCAACGTCGATGCGCTTCAACTCGCCAAAACATACCTCGACACAACTCCGAGTACGGAATTGGTGGCACCTCTTGGTACTGGTTCCAACTGATAAGGGACGTTCCACATGTGGCATATCATTTCGATCGGCGACGAGGCTTACCTCTTCAAGATCTTCCAGTTCCTTGCGATGCTGTCTTCGCCAGGAACGTCCCTCTACGCGAAGATCGGTTTGCTCGGTGGCCTGATCGGCATCATGCTCATGGCCGTCCAACTGATCACGTCCAACGGACACACCCTGAATTTCAGCAGCGTCGCGATCGGCGCTGTTGCCTTCATGATCATGTTCGGTCAGACAACTTCGGTTGTTCTGGAGGACTACCATACCGGACGAACGGATGTCGTCGATGGCGTGCCGCTTGGCACGGCGATCGTCGGCTATTTCGTCTCCCAAGGCGGTGTTGGCATCACCGAACTTTTCCAGGCCGGAACGGCGGTTCCTGGACACGAGACGCTTGGTCCCGACTATGCACTCACTGCGTTAGCGGCCACACGCGCTCTCACGGACAACTCACTCTGTGCCGGTGGCAACACCACTGCATGCGCGTTTTCCGCCTCGGTGTCGTCGTACATCAATGATTGTGTTCTGCCACAAAAGAACGGTGTCGATCAAGCCGCGCCAGGCTGGTGGTCAGGTGATCCGCGACAAGCCGCGGACGCGCTATCGAGCATGGAAGTCGACAACACCTTCCTGGTGACCAGCTCGTTGATCACCCCTGCCGGATATGGCGTGCAGGAGTCGGTGAGTTGCAAAGAGGCTTATGCGCTGCTGCAAAGTGCGAAGACACGGCCCGACATTACTGACGCAATCGCCTCCGTCCTACTTGCCGCCGCCCACCAGAATCCCGCTGCCGTCACCCCTGGTGCCGCCACCGCCGAGGCGGTAACCGTCATTCAAAACGCCCTAGCGAGCATCAACGACGGGCAGGGCGCAACCACGACACCTGGTGGCGTAATCTCCAACGTCAGCGCCGGCGCCACCGATGCTCAGAACATGATGATGAATGCGGTTATCGCGCACGCCATGACCGACGCGCAAATGCGCGGGCACAGCACGCCGGGTGACGCATCCAATGCAGCCATCGTCGAGAGCGCCGCCCAACGTCGCGACGTCTCCTTTGCGGCGGAACAATCCATGTTCGGCCGGACGATGAATGCCACCATTACCTTCTTCGAGGGGTTGATCTACGGTCTCGCGCCGTTCGTTGCCTTCCTCATTCCGATGGGACCTCTGGGCTTCAAGTTCTTTGGCCGCTATCTGTCACTACTACTGTGGATCTTCCTTTGGATGCCGCTGATGAGCTTCGTCAACCTGTTCGAAGTGATGAGCGTACTTCGTCAGATGAACGCCCTGGCCCCTTCCCGTGGCATGGGGCCGCTCACCAGCATGGTTGGCATTCTGCAGACCCAATACAGTGTGGGTGACTGGATCGCGATGGGCGGCTGGCTTTCGGCGTCGGTGGTTGGTATCTCCGGCATGATCGTCTTCGGTTCGGTCGCTGCCTTCCAGCAAGTCGCTGGCGCGGCACACGGCCCCGATTCGGTCGATCCATCTTCCCTTGCGCCAGAAGCAGTCAGCAGCGCTCCCATCGTCCACATGGGGGGCGTCATGGCGAACACTGCGGGGGAGGGCACCTATCGCAGAGGTGCCGGCTTTCACAGCTTTGACCTTGGCGTCACCGCTCAGAACTCCTTCAGGCATGGACAGCAACTGATGGCCGCGCGAAGCTCGGCGCTTTCCGCAACGCTATCTCACAACGCGCAGGCCCTACACTCCGTCCAGGAGCAGAATGCGCTGACGCAAACCCACGGCACCGGCACCAGCGCTTCCGCAGTTTCAGGGATCAGTGCAACACGAGGGTCTACCGACAGCGCATCTGGCACGCAGACATTTCAGTCGACTCAGCACGATGGTTTTACCAAAACGTCAACTACTGCTGACCAAAAGGCAGTGAGCGGTTCGACGGCAGTTGGTCTTGGTGGCAATGCTGGCGTGGCAAAGGCTTCTCTTGGCGTTGGTGTGACCGCGACGGGAACATCAACGGATGCCACGCAGCTATTCACCGGCCACGGCACGGACCAGGGTAGAGGGTTGACCAAGCAGGTTGGTGAAAACGCCGCGGAGCAGAAGGATGTTGCTTCTCGCTTGAGCAAAGACACTCTGGAGAGAATGGCCCACAACGAATCCTTTGCCGAGAGCATGGGATACAGCTCATCAGATGCGAAGGCGATTCAAAGCCAAGCATCAAGTCTTCTCCAGGCCCGAGAGACATTCGTCAATGAACAATCTATCGCGACCTCAGTCGGGATGCACGAGCAATTGAGTGAGCAAACCTATGCTCACAATCTATCTGCAAATCCGGAGCAGTTTCATCGAGCTGTATCCGAAGCTCAACAGCTGAACCCGCAGCGATTCCAGCAGCTGCAGGACCAGTTCGCGGCCGAAGACCGCTACGGCGACAGGAACCAGAGCACGGCAGCAGCGGCCGGAGTCTCCCTCTATGAAGCAATGAGCTCAGGCAGGACCGATCAGGTTCGCGCAGAAGCATCTAGTGCCTTCATGCAATCAGCCGGCTATTCAGATTCCGGCGTTCGTGTTGACTTGCCATCAACGAGTGGCAAGGCCGCCATGGGCGAGCGCCTGACCTCAAGCTATGCGCCAAATTCATCTTCCGTTGACGCCGCTTCCGGTCTGAGGGCGCCTTCGGCCCCTCCTGCGTCGATGACTGGCGAAGACATTCGTCGTCAGGGTGCGGCTATCGATGCTTCTACCTCCCCCGATGCAGCTCACCACGCATATGATGCAAACGTTAAGTCTGTGGGAGCGAAGAACGAGAACGAAATCCAGGAAAAGGAACTGGTTGGGATGCAGGGGAACCCTCTCCGCGGGCAACCGCGGACATTCGACCAGTAGCACGATACCCACAAGTTGTCACTTTTCTCACGTGGCCACTTCTTCAGCACAGCTTCACTACGCCGTGAAGCTGTGCTGACCTCGGTATAGGAGTGGGATTCCCTTCCGCATCAGGATGATAGATACACGTCAGAAATGGAAGGATCCATCGGTGGCGGCGCCATATACATTTCCGCCCACGTCAATGCCAGACCCGCGGATCATAGGCAGGCCATTCGTGTTGACGGCCGGGGATGCATCCATTTCTGACTGATCGAAGAAATCATCCTCTTGCGGAGGACATCCGCCCCCGGGTTGGTTCGCTTTTACAAATAGCCAACTGCCCCGGACGTTCCTACCCTTGGACTGCTGCCACAGGCAGTACAGCCCGTACAGAACCAGCAGGGCCAAAAGGCCGAGAATGACAAAGAGGCCGTCTTGAATGATGTCCATGAGTTCTCTTCCCTTCTTCTAGCCTGACGAATCGCAGCCCACCACCAGAACGGGCTGCATTTGACCGCTACTGCGAGCCGCGCCGATCAGCGCAGGTGGCAGTCGTTTGACCGTTTCACAGCTTACCGCAGGTGTGCTTGTCCGTTCCACGCCAACCTGCTGAGTCCGTTGACGATCGAAAGCACAGCCCGATGCCTGCAGAGCTAGGCAACAAATGGCGATGGCGCGGATGTTCATGACGGTTGTCCCGGGCTTGTTGATCAGTGCGGATCATCTTCCAGCAATGTTGCACACCAACTTGTTCGCGCAACCCCCGTTTATCTCCGGTTTCTCGCCAAGGTTGGTGCGCATTTGTGCCGAGACTATGACCCTGTAGCCACAACGGTGATGTGCTCATGGAATCGGTAAATCTCCCCGTCCGCCTGGATGACCCAAAGATCTTTCTACTTTTCACGATGGAGGACTTCATGATCTTCATCGGATGCATGGTGCTTGGTGTCGCCCTTCATGCGCTCGGCTACCTGATGTTACTCGGCGTAATGATCTCGTGGCTTGGGTCGCGGTTCCGTGGCTCCTTTCCAGAAGGGCTTCTGCAACACCTGATGTACTGGTTTGGGGTGCCTATTGGCAAAGGGCCGTCCCTGATCAATCCGTACGTCCGGAGGTTCATTTCGTGAACAAGGATGCTCTGCACACCACCTACTCTGGTCTGGTCAAGAACAACCGCGTACTGCGCTTGGCGGTGGTTGCTCTGCTTGGCGCGAACTTTCTCCTGGTCATGGGAATCGTCTTTCGCTCCCAGATTGTCACAATCGTGCCGTCGAATGTGATGACGAAGTCCACCTACACGTCCAATTCCGCCGATGACAGTGCCCTTTCGTCGTGGGGCCTCTACGTGGCGACGCTGCTCGGCAATGTCACCCCAAGCAACGCCGACTTCACGGCCGACACCGTCGGCCATCTCCTCACACCGTCCATCTACAAGAAGGTGATGGATGGGATCGCCGCGCAGGTCACAAGGATCAAGCAGGACCAGTTGACCCTTAAGTTCGATCCCGCTGAGGTCAAGTACAACGCCGCCAAAGGTGCGGTAACAGTCAACGGCTGGCTCACCACCACTGACACCCACGGCACATCCCAGCGTCAGGACACGACGTACGAAATTTACTTCGACGTTGTGAACTACCAGCCCCGAGTTGTCGGCTTGACCAGCTACCCCGGGAAACCGAAAGACGGCCAAGGACAGGGGCGCTGAGCGCATGGAGATCTTCATGAAGAAGAGTTGCACCGTATTCGCGCTTGCCGCCCTTTCCCTGATCTCGACCGGAAGTGTGTTCGCCAGTTCGACAAAAGTTCGACAGGCAGGTGGTGCATCCTTTTCGGGCGTTCCGTCGTCTGTCGTTGCGGGAATACAGCCCACTCCACCCTCCGACTCGAATCTGAAACCCGAGCAGTACACGTACTCGGTGAAACCCGGGCAGATGCTGCACTCAAGCGTGTCTCGCCAGTTTCTGAACAGGATCATCACGCCGTTCAACCATCCCATCGTCCGGACGACATCACCAGTCAAGCTCGAAACAGTCGGCCAGTCCGTATTTGTTGCCCTGGCTCCGTCGCGCACCGAGCCAGTCGTGCTCTACATCATGGATCAGGGTGACAGCCTCAACGCGATCAGCCTGATGCTCGACGCCAAGGATAGCGGCCCGGTTGAGATCACCCTGCAGGAAGCCAACGCGACCGGCGTTGATGGAACCCTCTACCGTTTCAACAAGACGGTCGCAAGCAAATTCGAGCGTTCCTCAAACCATGACCAAACGCTCACGACGATGCTTCGTGTCGTCGGCGAAGGCAAGGTTCCACCGGGCTACTCATTTCGCGCATACAACGCGCGTGACGCAATGCCGACGTGCAACCAGCACGGTCTATCGGTGATTCCCCGACAGGTCATGGACGGGGAGGATATGCGGATCTATGTCGGTGCAATGACCGATACAACCGATCAGCCGATTGAGTTCCAGGAAAGCCAGTGTGCGGCACAAGGTGTTGTCGCCGTTGCGAGTTGGCCCGGGCCGCTTCTCCAGCCACATCAATCAACAGAAGTCTACATCGTGGTGAACCGCGACGTCTCCTCGCCGGTGAGTGGTGCGCGACCGTCCGCGCTCCCCGGGGGCGCCCAGTGAAGCTCTTCAAGAACCTCAACGCCCGCAAGCGCCGGAACCTGATCCTTGGTGCCGCCGCCGTCCTGTTCCTGATTGCAGCCTTCGGCCTCAGTCGTCCTGGCGTACTGAAGGGTAATGCGCCACCCGTCAATGCTGACAATTTGCTGGGCTCGGCCGACCATCATGCGATCGGCATCGCTTCGATGAATCAGGAGATCGATTCCACACGCAATAACGTCGGCCAGCTCAGCCAGAACATGAAGGAGCTGGAGAAAACCAACGCAGACCTTCGCCAGCAACTGAGCCAGCGCGACCAGGGCGCCAGATCTTCGTCGCCGGCGGCGCCAGGGGCGGGCGGGGTCAACTATGCGAGTCTGCCCCCGCCCCCTGTCCCTACAGTCGGGAGCAACGGGAACCTCAGCACTCCCTATTACAGCAATTCCAGTGACGCCGCGAATCAGTCAGGCGCAATGGCACCGGATTCGCCTCCCGACATCATGACAGTTGGCGCGGGTACATCCACAACGACAGCACAAGCGACGTCCTCCAGTCCCCGGCAACCCACCCCGAACGCTGGCGTCACCGCCGTCAACGGGACTGATTCGACCGCGGACACGACTTCAGGAAATGCCGCCCATGCAAAGCCCCCAGTCAGATCCATGCCGCCGACCCCGAAGGTCTTCATTCCGGCCGGCACGATGCTGACCGGCGTTCTCATCACAGGTCTTGACGCACCGACCGGCAGGGAAGCGGCCAGCAGGCCGATTCCGCTGCTCGTGCGCGTCAAGGAGGACGCGGTACTCCCCAACGAGTACAGCGCTGATTACAAGGAGTGCTTCATCGTTGCGTCGGGCACCGGTGACCTCAGCTCGGAACGCGCCTACATCCGCGGCGAGACCCTATCCTGCGTCGCCAGGAACGGAGGGGTGATCCAGTCCCACATCCAAATGTGGGCGACTGGCGAGGATGGCAAAGCTGGGATGCGCGGAACGCTTATTTCCAAGCAGGGATCGGCGATGGCCAAGGCCATTCTCGCGGGATTTGCCGGCGGGATCGGTACCGCGTTCACGCCGCAGCAGCAGACCACGATCACCTCCGGCGGAAGCGGCTTTACGACGGTTCCACTGGGTACCGCTGGACGCATGGCCGTGGGCGGAGGCGTGAGCAACGCAGCTCAGGAGATCGCCCGCTTTTACGTAAAGATGGCTGACAGCGAGTTCCCAGTCATCGAGGTCAGTGCTGGGCGCCCTGTGACATTCATTGTCGAGAAGGGTGCTGAGCTTTCAGAGCTTCAAGGGAAGAAAGAATGAACCGTATCTTGTTGATTGCTGCTCTTGCGGCAGCCGCGCTTGCGTCCGGGTGTGCCACAACGAAATACCAGTGCCCAACCCCGAGCGGCGTTGCATGCATGAGCGCCAGTCAGATCTACAAACTGACCAACGCACCGGGCAAGGCAGGTATGGACGCAGCGGCCGGCGCCTATTCAGCAACGTCGGCGCACCCCGCCCCCACTGCCAACGTCGCGCCGCTATCGGCCGCCCGCGCTACCCAAGCGTCCGTACCACTCCCTCGTGCCGGCGACGTCGTGCCCATCAGGCAGCAGTCCCGCGTGATGCGCATCTGGATAGCGCCCTTCGAAGACGATGACGGCAATTTGCTGATGGCTACCCGGATCTATACCGACATGGAGAGCAAGCGATGGTCTGTCGGCGAACCGGCCCAAGAGCATCCTCATGCCTTCTTCCCGATGCAGGTGGATCCATCGGCCCCTGCGCCAACCACCACCACCAATTCTGCCGAACAGCCGGGGATGCAAACCGCCGTCCCGGGCACGGATAACGCCACGCCCTGAAGGGTGGCCGTCGGCGGGCAGGCCGGAGGAGCCGGCGTGTGCGGTTCTAGGAAACAACTCCAGGAGAAAGCTATGAAATTCACCAAGCGTCAAAAGAAGGCGGCCATCTATGCCGTCATTGTCGGGTTGATCCTCGCGATCACCATCCTTGAGCCGGCGATCGCCGGAACGGCCTCGGGTGGAACAAACATCTTCGGCTCACTGGTCGCGATGCTCGTTGGGTGGCTCAAAGGCGGCCTCGGTTTGCTGCTGGCGATCATCGCCCTAATCGCCGGCCTGATCGCCGGCGTCGCTCGGGGCTCCCTTGGTGGAGCGCTTGGCGGTATCGGCGTGGCCATCGCCTCCTACTGGGGTCCGGACATCCTGCAGGGGATTTTCGGGGCCACCGTGCATGCACAGATGTTTGCAACGGTCGCGGGCTTCTAATTTTTCTTGCGACCGCGAGGTGCCGGATGAGCCGGCACCTCTTTTTTTCTGTTGATGGATGATCCGCCATGTCACTGCTCAACAAACTGACTCAGCCCATCGCGAACGCCATGCACCTCCTGTTCGGAGGGGATAGCACCCCCAATTTCGAAACGGAGGTATTGCCCGGATGGCTGCAAGCGATCGGCTACCTGGAACATGAGGCGCTGTACTGGCTAGACAACCAGTCGGTCGGTTTCGCATTCATCGGGGCGCCACTGTCGGGTGCAAGCCAGGCTGCCTACGACAAGCTTGCCGGCCTGCTGCAGGGTCAGATGCCCGTCGACTCGGTGATGCAGTTCCTCCTGTGGACCTCTCCGGATATGGAAGCGACGCTGACGCGCTATCAGCTCGACAGACTGAATGCGGAGGGTGAATTCCTCAAGGCAAATCGCGATGCGTTCTGCAGCTTTTACCGAGATGGCGCGACAACATCAGTCGTCAAGGGAAACGACATTCGCCTCCGCGATGTCAAGCTACTCATCACTGGAAAGGTACCACTGTCGTCACCGTCGCCCGATGATGAAGAGCTTCGCAAAGTCGGCGAGCTACGCGACGTTATCAGTGCGGGCCTCAAAGCATGTGGGTTCCGGATGGAGCTCCTGAAGCCTGCAGCGTATCTACGCTTCATGCAAACCATTTTCAATTGGTCCGACACCGCCGCGTGGCGCCAATCGCCGGTGACGGACTACGCGCCCGAGCTGCCCCTGACCGAACAGATCATCGATTTCGACAACGAGGTCCGTATCGACGAGAACGGGCTCTGGTTCGGGGACCACAGAGTCCGCGTGCTTTCTCCTAAGCGTTACCCCTCGACCGCGCAATTCGGTCAAGCGTATTCCTACCTGGGAGAGGTGATGTCGGGATCTCGCGGCCTTCGTGATTCCACACTCATCACCATGAACCTGTGGTTCCGCGACCGCGAGAGCGAGGCCGCGTCTATCTCGCGCGAGACCATGTGGCTGACCAACCAGTCAGGCCAGGCCATCACCAAGTTTCGCCCCGAGATTCTCGACCAGAAGGCCAGTTTCGACCTTGCGTCAAAGCAGATTTCCGAGGGGGATCGAATCATCCGGATCTGCTTCTCGATGGCCTTGATTACCAAGGACGACAAGACCTCACTCGCGGCCGTGTCGAACGCCCGTGCCTATATGCGCGAGTTCGGCTTCCAGATGATGGAGGACAAATACATTGCCGCTCCGATGTTCGCTCACCTGGTCCCGTTTGGCACCGACGTGGCTTCCGCGCCAGCCATCCGGCGTTGGCGCCGTTTCACCACCCGCGGTGTTGTTCCCCTTCTTCCCATCATGGCCGAATGGCGCGGCACAGGTACGCCAACGCTCCTCACGATTTCCCGCAATGGTCAGCTGATGTCCCTTTCGAACTGGGACTCGGAAACGAGCTTCAACGCAGCGATTGCCGCAGAGTCCGGTTCTGGCAAAAGCTTTCTTGCGCAAACCCTTGCCCTCAATGCCCGCATGACTGGGTCCAGGTTCTGGATCATCGACAAGGGAAAGAGCTACCGCAACATCGTCGAGTTACTCGGCGGGCAGCGCATGACCTTCGGCAAAGATTCGACCCTTTGCCTGAATCCCTTCTCAATCGTCGATGACTACGACGAAGTGGAGGATCTGTTGTTTTCGCTGATCTCCGCGATGGCGGCCGTCAACGAACCTTTGAGCGACATCCAAACGGCCGAAGGAAAGCGCGTGATGCGCTCCATCTTCAGTGACGTGGGCCGAGACGCGATGACGATCGATCACCTTGCCAGCGCTCTGCGGGAGCACGGTGACGGCCGCCTCCGTGATCTGGGTACCCAATTGCACCCCTTCACGCGGGACGGTGGGTATGGCCGACTCTTCTACGGCCGCAACAACTACGAGGCGGACAACCCGGTCATCCTCCTCGAACTGGACGACCTGGAGGGTCGCTTCCAGCTGCAAAGGGTTGTGCTCCTGCAGCTGATGTTCCAGATCCGCCGGGACATGCTCAATCTTCCGCGGTCCCTCCAGAAGTACCTCCTGATCGACGAAGCATGGGAGCTGCTATCCGGCAACTCTCCCACCGGCGGCACCGATCCCGTGGCCGACTTCGTTGGCAAGGCCTACCGACAGTTCCGAAAAGCCGGCGGATCCGCGTTCACCATCACGCAGTCGATCGCTGACTTTCATCAGAACGAAGTCACCCGCGCGATTTGGGAAAACTCGCCTCACAAATGGCTTCTTGGCCAACGGCCCGAAGCGATCGAGGCGGCCCGCCGTGAAGGGTGGCTCGACATTGGCGATCACGGCTTTCGAATGCTTCGCGGTGTTCACACCGTGAAAGGTGAGTATTCCGAGATCTTTACCTACACCCCTTACGGCTATGGCGTCGGCCGACTGATCGTGCCACCCCTGGCCAGGAAGCTCTTCTCCACGACCGGTAGCGACGTCGAACGCATCAAGACCCTGCGCGCACAAGGCCGATCCCTTGAGGAGGCGGTGTCGATCATCGCCCACGAGGACGGGATGGTCGACACCGCAGTCGTGAGGGTCGCCTGACATGACGTCCGAATCTCCCGTTGATGTGGTCAGCACCCCGCCGTCTTCCGGTCTCTCCACCGGCACGATCCTTCTGATCGCCGCTTGGACCATCCTCGTGTCTGCGCTCAGTTCGTACATGGTCTGGCGGAGCATGAAAGCAGAGATGGCGACGCAGTTTTCATTGCGACCACAGATAGCCGTCGTCGACTCGTTTGGTTGGATCAAGGATGCAGGGCAGGGCGCCACGATCGAGGCGAAATACGCCGACGGCGCACGCCGCCTGTCACGTGCGACGAAACGCCTTCGGGCCAAGGGCGTCCTCGTTCTCGATGCCTCAGCAGTTCGCGGTGCCCCAGATGCCGTGAGAGTGAAAACCCCGGTGTTTCACCCCGTCGACGAGACAAACCCATGACCGTGGTCTCGACCTGCCTTCACAGCATCCATCCGCGCGCGACCCGGTGGCGGTTCTGGCTTGTGATAGGTCTCCTTTCGACCGTGATGTATGGTGCGCTTTCGACCGCCCTATCGCACTTTCGGATTGGCTTCAGTAACGAGGCCGAACAATCGGTTGGCTCCGCCTGGACGCTCGTGCGCCTCGGCCGTGGCCCTGTCCTGCCTGGACACTATGCTGCGATCGCCATTGACAATCGCGTAGGCCACGGGTTCGCACCGGGCACATGGTTTGTCAAAAAGGTTGTTGGCCAGCCCGGGGACCTGGTCGTCGTCGCGACCGATGAAACGATGGTGAATGGAAAGCGCGTAGCCGGTCCCTTGGACATTCCTACGCCGCAACGAAACGTGGCCGACCCAGTGCGTACGTTCGTTCTCGGCCCGGGTGATTACTTCGTGGTCGGGACGCGACCCCATTCCCTGGACAGCCGCTATTGGGGACCTGTGAAGGTCAACCAGTTCATGGGCCAGGCCACCCTATTATGAAGACCTTACTTTTCATGCTGCTCTCCTGCCTGGCTGCGCCTGCGATAGGCCAGTCGACGAGTCAATCCGTGTTCCTCGACGCGGCCCATGCATCTGAAGCCTACAAGCAGGATGCCGCAGATGTCGCTAAGACGGCTCAAGCCAAGGCGCAACAGGCGGCCAAGCTCAAGGGTCCTGAAATCAAGGCCGCAGTCGCCGCCGCCGACCGCGCGCGCGCCAATTATCTGCAGGAGATGTACAAGCAGAATTTGCCGCCACAACTCGCGAAGACGGTCTCGAACCAGGGCGAACACATCCTCTTCTTCGCGTCCAAGTCCATGCAGGATGGCGACATGCGCGGGCTGATGGAAACCGCGCTGGCTGACAAACGCATAACCATACTATTTCTCGGCGGCGAACCTGACGGTGGCGTCAAGGCGCTCACCACCTGGCTCTCCGCTGTTGGCCGCGGTCTGCCGCGCCTCCCTGCCATCGAAATCGATCCGCCCAGCTTCCACAAATACCACGTTACCCAGGTTCCGTTGGCGGTCGTTCTGCGCGACGGCAAGGAGGTCGCTCGCGTCGGGGGCGTCTACTCGACCCGCTGGATCGATACAGCCCTCACTTCCCGCCACGGTGATCTCGGCTCATACGGTGCAATGACGTTTCCGTCCGAGACCGACATGGAGCAGCTCCTGAAGGATCGGCTCGCGCATGTTGACTGGAAGGCCTACACCGACCACGCCGTCGCAAACTTCTGGCGCGACCAGAAGCTGACACCCGTACCTCACGCGACCAAGCCTGATCTCTACGAAATCGACCCGTCGATCACGATCACCCATGACGTCGTGCTTCCGGATGGGTCGAAGCTCGCTCACGCCGGAGAACGCATCAATCCGCTCAAGGTTGCTCCCTTCACCCCAACCCTGCTGGTCATCGACGCGTCCGATCCGGCGCAGCGAGCATTCGCACATGACCAGGTACTCAATGGAGCGGCGGCCGACCTCATCGTGATGAGCACAGCCGTACCAGCGACCGCTCCGGACGGCTGGGCGGCGTGGTCCTCCTGGCAGGATGCGATCGGCGCGCATCTCTATCTCTATTCGGCCGCCTACGCCAAGCGGCTGAAGCTTTCGGCCACGCCATCGTTCGTCACCGGCAACGGCCTGACGCTGAAGGTGCGGCAAGTCGTTGTCCAGAACCAGGGGTCAAAGTGATGTTGATGATGAAATGTAGAGAAACGGACTCCCTAGTCATCGATGGCAACATCGAGGTGCGCATCGTTCGCCTCTCCTCGCATCGAGTCGAGTTCGCCATTGCCGCGCCAAGCAGCATTTCCATCGACCGGCGAACCAATGCGGTCACGCCGCGCGCAAAGGGCAGGGGAACTGCCCGGCCCGACGGAGAACCTTCATGAAGCAGGGCGGTTTCATCGGCGTGTTGATCGCCTTCCTGGCTTACATCGCCGCGGCCCCAGTTGCCGCGCAGACCAACGTCAACGGCACCCCGTATAGTGGTCCCGGACCCTCCGCGGTCTTCGGCAATGTGTGCACGGCGTGCTTTTTCCCGGTCACCATCTTCGGTTCGCCGGTAGGTGGTTCGGCCAAGGACGTTCCGGCCGATGCAGCCCACCAAAGCATCTGCTGGTGCCACAGCGTTTTCGGGATACCCGTTCCAGGCGCTGCATACGGACAATGGCTGCCCCAACGGGTCATTGAGACAGTCCGGACGCCCTATAACTCGCCAACGTTTGGCGGCAGCCTCATGGGCCACTCCAACACCAGCCTCCTGAATGGGATACTGCAAGGGGGCCTCGGCGCCAGCGGAGGGACTGGCTCAACTCTCGGCTTCTACAACATGCACGTCTTCGTCTATCCGATCGGCAAGCTCGCCGATGCGATCGTCGGGTTTGCCTGTCTGAGCGACGAAGGAACTGGCGCCGATCTGTTGTGGGTTTCCGAGATCGATCCGAGCTGGAGCAGTGATCCCGTCTCCATGATCATGACACCGGAAGCGGCCGTCTTCGCTTCCATGCCGGCACAAATGTCCTGCATGGCCGACGCCGCCGCTGCCGACACGTACCAGCCCATCGGAAGCATGTTCTGGTGCATGGGCTCTTGGGGCGGATCCTACCCTCAGGATGGCGCAAGCCAGACGATGGACGCACCACGCCAGGCTGGCTACACCGCAGCCAAGGCAACCGCGGTGCTACAGCGCCGGGGGATGATCTGGAAGACGATGGGCGACGACGCCATCTGTCACGCCTACCCGAACCCCGTTTTTGCGAAGACCCAGTATCGCCTCCAACAGGTTTGGCCCAATCCAGAAGTCCAGACCGACCACTGGATCGGCGTCGACCCAAATATCTGGGGCGAATGGCGGTACAAGCCAGTCATTGGAGAGGACTTCGTCAACATCGAATACCAGTTCGTCAACTGCTGCATCTTGTAACCGCCCAGTTCTCCACCCGCCAGCCTCGCCGCCAGGAGCCTGCTGTGAAAATGAGCCGCTATATCACCGTGGTCTTCGGATTGACATCGACGTTCCTCGCCAGCGTGTGCACTGCACAGACAGCAGCATCGAATCAGCCCGCTGCTACAGCTGCCCTGAGTTCAACCCCTTCGGCTGAAGCACTGCAGATTGAGCAGGCGGCGCGTGCCAATAGCGCGAGATACGACGCCGGCCAAAAGGCTCTGGTGCTACGCACCGGCGCCACCATGAAAATGAGCGAGATGTCACCGGATTACAACACCAGTCAGGTCCGTTCATTGCAACAGGTCAATTCGTCCAACATTCACCAGGTAACCCAGCAGACCCTGCAGCGCGACGACCGCACCAATGACTTCACCGCCCAGGCCTACCGAACGGCGCTCAAGGGGACTGCGGCAAGTCAGCACTACGTGACCGATCCCACTCAATCCGTTCTGGTGACCGGAAGTACCCGAGATCCCTCTGGTCTGCCTGGCACCGTCAGCCTTACCCCCACCGTCTATTTCATCAGCCCATTGCGCGATGTGGTGGTGGTGAGCGCCACCCTGAGCGGCGGCACTGGTCCGGCTCGCGTCTCGTACGAGGTAGATGGCGCAAACCTGCCGAACGACACCTTTCAAGCAGTCAGCGGCACATTGTCCTGGGGCTCCGGCCAGTCCGGCACGCGGACATTCGTCATTCCTGTCAGCAATACCGCTCTGCGGCGCGATCGTGTTGGCCAGGGTGAGATTGCGATCAGCTTGTCTTCGCCACGCGGAGCAGTCTTGACCTACCGAAGCACTGGCCGGGTCCTCCTCGGCAACGGGAATTCCGGCGTTCCTACACCGGGTTGCGGAACTGCGGGCGCTCCGGCGTGCCCTCCGGCTGGATCGCTTCCGGGAGCGACAACTCCAACTGGTTCTCAACCAACGCCCAACTCGGGACCTTCTTCTCTCGGCGTGAGGTGCTTACCGATCTCGACGACCCCAGCTGCCTCACGTGCATCGCCCGGGACTGGAGCAACCGCGTGCCAGTAGTGGACAGCTTGGTCACCTCCTGGCGTATCGGGCGCAGCTTCAGCTCAGTGCGTTGCACAAGGTCCAGTTCACAGGGGTGAGCCTTTTGCATGAGATCGCGCATGGACCAGCCATCCCTTCTTTTCTTCTTCATTGCGTTGGTGAAGGTTCCCATGCGCGACTTGCCGGCCACGCCGGTGCGCTTGGCAGCCATGGTATTGAGCGCCCGCGCCACCTTGGCACCTCGCACGTCGGTCTGCCGCCATTCCGCTGTGGGTGTCGACAACTTGCGATCCGCCCGTGCCCGGATTCGTAGGGATAGGTTGGATATCTGCGACCTTTTGGTCTGGACCCTTGCTTCCCTGAGCAACTCCTTTCGCTCCATGTCGAAGCTTGCGCAGATCTCCGCCATATGCCTGTGATGCACAGACAACGCTGCGTGGATCTTGACGAGGTGATCGTCGATTTGCCGGATCTTTTTGAGACGGTCAGCTTGGTTCATGGTCGTCAGTTTGCCAGCCATGCGCACGCGCGAATGCGTGCCAATGCGTGCATAAATGGGGGTGGTTCACGCAATGATGTTGCTCTGTCTCCGTTACGGTGTCCCGAACGGAGAAACCCATGATGTTTTCCAGGCTATTTGCTCGCTCCCGCCATCCCCGATCGCTCACGAACGCTGAGGCGGTAGCCGAGCGGGCCGAGCGTGCCAAGGCGCCTGACCGTCTGGTGCACGCCTTCTCTGACTTTGAGGGTCAAGACACAACGGTCCGGGCCGCCCCTCTGGCCGAGTTCGAACACCTCCTGTCCACGCACATTTCCGATCTTCGCCACGAGCTTGGATTTGATGCCGCCGACTTCGAGGCGATCGTCATGCCCATGGTTCGCCGCTATCTCAGCTGGGTGCATCTCTTGCCCGCCAGTGCTTCACACCATCACTCCCGGCTCGGCGGCTTGGCCATTCACGGGCTCCATGTCGCCACACTGGCCGCCCGCGCTGCTCACAACTCCGTATTCGACTTCACGACTGCCTTGGTGAACGACACCGAACTGAGGGCGCATAGGCGCCCCCGGTGGCAACTCGGTGCCGCAACTGCCGGATTGCATCACGACGTCGGGAAGATCCTGATCGATCAGGTGGTGACCGATGCGGACACCGGTGCCGTATGGAACCCGTTCGTGCAAGATCTTCTGTCGTGGCTGAAAGACAACCAGGTTGAGCGCTACGCGATGCGCTTCCGCCCCGGCGATCGGTTGCACCGTCACGAATCCTTTTCCCTGCTACTGATGGGCCGTATCGCGGGTCCGGAAGTCCTTGGAGCGCTTTCGGAATTCGGCCGCGACATTCTCGAGGCCGTCACCATGTCCATCTCAGGCGAGCGCGACGATCCCTTTGGTTTGCGCAAACTGGTGCACGGGGCCGACGTCGATTCAAGCCGGCACGACCGGGAAGCGGCGAACACCTACTGGTCGGAGTCTGGCGCCGCGTCCGATCCGATGATTACGCGCCTGCTGGACGCCGCCACATGCCTTATTCAAACCCGCAACTGGCGGGTGAATCGCCCCGGAAGCCCCGTTTGGGCCAATCAGGATGGGGTCTACTTGCTCTGGCCTCAGGCGTTCAATGGCATGCGCCAGGAGCTTCTTGCAAAGCAAAATGCCACGGGCATACCCAACGACCCAACGGAGGTGGCAGAGATCTTCATCCGTTCTCGTGTGGCCAGGCCGCGGGTGCTATCCAACGGTCAACGAATGAATTTGTGGTCGATCATCCTGCCTGAAGATGGGTCGTCAACCGACAACCAGAACAAGGCATTCATCCAGATGATGACGCGGCTTGGCGGCGTGTCAAGCGCACTTTACATACCGGAAATCAGTTCCGTCATGGGCTCGACACCAGTCGTCGACATGGCAGAGATCCAGGTAGCAAAGGATCCAACGCTACCGGACGTCCAACACCCGGAGACCTTCATCGCGGACCGCGCTGGGACACCACCAGCTGGCAGTTTAGCGCTCGGCGAACGCGAGACAGAGGGTGCCGAGGACACCGGCGCGGAACAGACTTCCACCGAACCGACAGCAAGCCCGTCCGCCAGGGCACCTTCACCAGCCGCTGACGCGGATAGTCCCACTCGCCAGACCCCCGAAGAGACCGCCGCGCCCGCTGAAGAGCCGCCACAGGCGTCTTCCTCGCACACGGCGGTTCCAAAGTCTGATTCACCGCCGCCTGCCGACCTGACCGAGCCCTCACGGCGTCTACTTGAACAGACCGGTCTTCTCGGCAAAACGCTTCTGCAAGTCGCCGAGGCCATAGCCAAACGTGCCCCGACCTACAAGCCCAGGGACATGATTCGCTATGTCGACCAACAGACCGTCCTGATGCGGTGGCCGCAGGCCATTCGCGATTTCGTTGGTCCGAATCTCGCGGATCTGGCCAAACAGATCGAGGGCGACCTTTCACTGCTGGCGCACACCGTTAAAGGCCAGGCGCGAGATTACTCGCAATACGGAATCGCCATCTCGCTGCGTCTGAACGGCAGCCCGTGGAACGTCCTTGCGCTGAATGCTCAACTGTCTGAAGCGTTCATGGTCATCGCCCAGAGCAAAGACACATCGTCCGACGAGGAAATTCCCGAATGAGCGTCATTGCCTCAACCAACGAAAGGCTCTCGGCGCGTCAGCGCTACGTCAATCCCTTCCGGCCGCACTTCGAACGATGGCCGGCCGTCGCCTGGTCAGCGACCACTGCCATTCTTGTCCTGGAAATGCTGTCGGACGATGCGCCTCACCTCTTGCTTCTCGGGCTGGCGATCATCTGTGCCGTGATGGCCTTTCCCTGGGTACGACAGTCGCTGCGCCTGATGGAAGTGCGCGACCGCATGCGTGAGCATGAGGTGACCGTCCTACCGATCAGCAAGGCGCGTGCTCACTTTCATGAGGATGGCAAGAGGATCTTCATCGGATGGGGATTTGACTGGCGCCTGGACGAGGCCCAGCTGGCCCGTGAGGTCGCCTTGGCCGACCCGACCAAACTCGCTCCTGCCGAGAACATCGAGTCTCCGGGACAGAGTTGGCTGCATGGCGTCGGCATGCAGGAGGCGCCCATATATCTCCCGGTTGTCGATGAACACACCCTCATCGTTGCGATGACACGATGGGGCAAGACTCTCCTATTTCGTATGCTGATCACCCAGGCTATTCAACGAGGGGAGTCCGTTTTCGTATTCGACCCGAAAGGTGACCGTGGCCTGCGCGAGGCCGCCGAGCAGGCCTGTCATGATGCCGGTCAGGAGCTCCTGATCTTCAACCCCGCCTTTCCCAAGACATCCATCCGCCTCGATCCGATGCGGAATTACGACGATGCTGCCGAACTCGCTTCGCGCGTTGCCGCCCAGCTCGGCCACTCCGCAAGGGACCAGAACTTCACGAGTTTCAGCTTCATGCTGCTGAACAACGTTATCAACGGCATGCTTCTCGCGGATCAGCGTCCTACCCTGGCGGCAATCAAGCGGTATCTTGACGGTGGACTCGCCGAGCTTCTGGTGATGGCCATCACCGCGCACTGCACCCGCATCTTTGAGCCGGGCTGGCAGCGATCGCTGGACAACTTTCGTCGCACAGTCGTCGGTCGCCGCAAGAAGCCAACCGCCGACGGCGACGCTGCCTTGATCCTGACCCCCGAGGAAGAAGCGCAGGCCATCATGGCCTATTACCGCGAGAACGTAGCCGGAACACCTCATTCCAGCCCTGAAATCGAAGGATTGATTGCGACCGTCGAGCACCCAGCCGATCACCGCTCAAAGATGACCGCCGGCCTCATGCCGGTACTGACCAAGCTGACCAGCGGACCGCTTGCACGGTTGCTCTCCACGGACATCACCGATCCCGGCGACACGCGCATGATCACGGATACCAAACGGATCATCGAGCAGCAAAGGACGGTCTACATCGGCCTGAATTCTCTCGGCAATGAAGATGTGGCCAACGCGATTGGAGAGATCCTGCTTGCCGATCTCGCTGCCGTCTGCGGCAGCCGCTACAACTATTCCACCGACAAAAAGGTCGTGTCGATCTTCGTGGATGAGGCTCCCGAGATCTTGAATGCTCCTTTGATCAAGCTGCTGAACAAAGGAGGCGGCGCCGGCTTCCGCCTTACGTTGGCCACCCAGACCATCTCGGACATTGTCGCCAGGCTAGGGGACCAGGCGACAGCCGAAAAGGTAATCGGCAACATCGCCAATTTCATTTTCGGGAGGGTCACATCCACGGACTCGCAGGAGTTCTTCTGTGACCGTCTGCCACGCGTTCCCATCAAGCAGCTCGATTACTCGCGCAGCATTACGTCGCCGACCGATGACCCACTGTCGTATTCGACATCACAGGGCGAGACTCTGAAAACCACCATGGAACCTCCTATCGAGCCGCCAACCCTTGGCGCACTTCCGAAGTTCCACTATTTCGCCCTGATCGGATCGCGCTTCGTCAAAGGGCGCATCCCAGTCGTCATTCCCGATTCGAAGTAGACACGCCATGGAAAGACACGCGGTTGTACGACACGAGCGATGGAAGGATCTCGGCATGGATCGGCTCACCGATCGCATCGTTCGCGATGCTGGCATACGTCAGTCGTTTCATCATTGGACCGGCCTATGGATGGGTATGCCACGGCTGGCTTACCGCCTGTCCTACTGCATGACTGATGCCGTTCGACCACCGGGCGCGGATCCGCTCTTGGTGTCCGCGTTTCGCGATGGTGCACAAGTCATCGACGGGTGGTTGTCCTCGACGAGTACACGAGACCTTGTGCAGGACGCCGTGCGAGCCATGTTCTCACGGTGTCTGACGGCTTCGGCGATTGTCGTAAGGGTCAACAGCACTCCCTGGAGCCCTGACGTGGATGGACCCCTTGCTGAGGTGATCGCTCGGCATCCTATGGCCAAGATCATCTGCAGCGGCCGCGACGGCGATACCTCGCCGGCGACGATGGGTCTGCACCGTTTGCTCAAGGCCAATGCGTACTGTGACGTTTGTGCGCTGACGCTGCGAAGCAGCTATGAAGACCTGATGGGCTTGAAGGAACCGGTATGAAACCATCGACCAAACCTGCACCTTTGGCCATGCAGCTGATTGTCGTGTCCATCTTCATTGCCCTTCTGATGCCGCTGGTAGGGTCAAAGTTCGTGACCCAGCAAATCAGCAAAGAGCAACGGCTCATCCTTCAGTGGTACGGACCAGTGCGCGGCACCATGATCAACAGCAATGCCGATGCGTGGTTCAGGGCTTGGGCCGTGAACACGAGGCTCATGCGACAGACCATCCACAAGTTCGACCCAAAGCCTACCGACAGCGACAGCCAGGCCGCGGCTACTCACGCGTCTGCCGTGAAGCCACTGGTGATCCGTGACTCATCAGGACGCTTTGGTGCCCTGCCTTCAGGCAGTTCCGACTCTGACCCGACGAAGCCGTCCTTCTGGTATCGCTGGATCACGGCCGTATTCGCTCTGGGCTATTTCGCGATGCTGAGACTGGCAACACTTGCAGCTTGGCTGCCCATGCTGGTCCCGATTTGCATCTCGATCCTGGTTACCGGCTATGCTCGACAACAGCTCAAGTGGCACGGCTTCGGCGGCGTCAATCCGAGGGAATATCGCGCCGGCGCCCGGCTGTCGACCTGGTTCCTTGGCATCGCCGTCGGCATGCTTGTCGTGCCAGGGGCACTGCCGCCCGTAACGGTGCCCATCTGCCTGATTCTTATGTCTCTTGGAGTGGCATTGCTGGTGGCAAATGGCCAAAAACCGAGCTAATGGCCACCTGCGCATATTTTGTCCATCATGGACGGCAGCCGACGCCTCGCCCAGGCATGGGGATTGCTCGCGCGCTCGTGGAAATAGAACGGGGCATGGGTACGCGCTACGACGCCGTTGTGGCGCCCGCGTGTCTGCGGATCTTCTGCAAAAACGGCTATGGTGCTCCAGACTGGTAGAGCCTTCGCTGCAATGAAATCAGCGCTGCGCTCGTGCCCTGACCTCTGGCAGTCCCAAGCCCATCTCTGTCAGAAATACGCTCGGCGGATGGTCGGCCCTTGGCGAATACGAGAGCGTCAGTCTCTGCCTTGCCCTGGTCATCCCTACGTAGCAAAGCCGGCGTTCTTCAGCCACATCGGAGGTCTTGGCGCTAGGCAAGACGCCTTGCCGCATCGCAGGCATCCAAACGCGGTCGAACTCCAGGCCTTTTGACGCGTGTAAGGTCATCAGCATCGTGGCCTGAGTGTCCTCGATGGACGTGCCTTTGCCTGCCTGGCGAATAAACTGTTCAAGTGCCCGATACATTTCGGGTAGGCTCTCCGGAAGTCGGGAGAGGATCTGTTCGATCTTTTCGAGCAATTTCGGATTCGCGATGCCGTCCACGCCCGGCGCGATGAACTTGATCGCAATTCGGACAAACTCCATCGCGGGTCCGCGTGCCGCACTCGCTAGGTGAGCGTAGTCAGCGCGAGCGTCGTTCCAGATCGAAACCTGACGATCGTTGAGGCCATGCGTCCACCTTTCCTTCCCGAGTAGGGCGTCAAATGAACCCTTGGCGGCCGTAATCGCTTCACGGGCCGCGATATTCGCCTCGTAATTCATGCCACGGGCGGACAGTGCCATGGTTATACCCGACAAGTCTTTTCCGACGGCGGCTCCAATCAGCCCCCTGATCAAGCCCGGCGCGCCCCCTGACCAAATGGAACCGTCGACACCACCACGGTAGGGCATTTCCCTAGCGTCCATGTAGGTTTGGATGACTCGCAGCAGTTCGTTTGTCCGCGTCAAAACAGCGGCCGATTCCCCTGCAGGCCGTTCATACAGTTGCTGCGCTAATGCTTCAACTTCTTCTGTGAAGGATCCGAAATCCTGTCGGTCCACGGTACCGGTGATCGCATTCGCCGTGCGAATGGTCTTTCGGACACGCTCTGAGTTGTGAGCGATCAGCCGGGACGCGTGGACCACCACGTCGCGACAACAGCGGTAAGTGGTGTCAAGCGTGATGGTTTCCGCACGCGTTCGCTGCGCAAAGGTCATGAGGCCCGAATACCCGGCCGCATGCCGAAAACCAAAAATGCTTTGGTCGTCATCACCAACGACGGTGACACGTACGCCCACCGCAACGTGTGCCAGAACCCAATCGACCTGGGTAGGGTCAGCGTCTTGGAACTCATCAACGAGCAGATCAGTCACTCCTAGCGGTGGGAGCTGCCCTGACTGCATGCCGCGCACGGTCAGTTCGATGATGTCCGAAAAGTCGAGCAATGACTGTGCTTGAAGCTGCGACTGGTAGATATCCAGAGCCGCCTTGATGTCTGTCGCGTGGGCATCGTCTGGGATCAAACCGCGGTTGGCCTTTGCGTAGTCGATGCCACGCTTGACTTGCTCCTGCGTGATGACCGATCGGCGATTGGTTCGCCGCACCTCTTGCCACGCCTTGTGGACGAGGACGGCTGTATGCGCTTCAACAGCGAGTCCGAACGGTCGCCTACCATTGGCTGAAAGCACTTCCAGCTGCTGGAGGCACAGGGAGTGAAACGTTCCCGAATCAATCCGCGGCAGGATCTGCGACCCCATCTTTGCGACGACGCGAGCCTTGAGTTCGTCCGCAGCGGCACGGCCGAACGTTACGATACCGAGTCGCACATCGGACCGTTCCTTCAGAAGTCGGGCGGACCGTTCCACCAGCGTATGCGTCTTACCGGATCCGGGGCACGCCACAATGAGCACGTGCCCCGCCGAGTCCACCGCACGCTGCTGGCTCGGATTCAGGCTCACTGAACGGCTGTCGCCGCGTCTTCATCCGGCGCCGCACCCGCTCCGTCGTTGGTCGCATCAAGTTCGGCGCGCAGCTGTTCCACGCTCTTCTTGATTTTCGACGCCTGCTTGGCAAGCTTCGGCTTTTCCTGCCGCATCAGGTTCGGATCGGTCACCGCCAGCTCCTCGACGCCAAAATCAGGCGCCTCCGCTTCGATGCCGCCGCGTTCCTCGACAGCAAGAAGGATCTGGTCGACGGATTTGATGGTGGTCTCGAGAGGCTTGCGGGACGATTCGTCCTTGGCCTCGTTTCGCTGAGAAATGGCTTTGCGCCGCGCCCGCTGAAGCGCGAGGTAGGATCGGTTGTGGATGCCCCAGATGTCACGAGCCAGGTAGATGAGTCGCATGCGGATCGAAAACACGCTGTGCTTGAATTCCACTTCACCCATAAACCCTTCGAGCCACAGCCGGGCGTAGGTGGTAATCGTGTCATCAGCCAGCTGCAGCAGCATCAGGAAGACACGGGCGCGCGGCGTGTAGACCCGCGTTTCATGCGTGATCGGGTTGGTGTACTCGCCGGCATTCAGCGACTTGCCGTTGTCCTGCAACAATTTGTTGGCCCGTGTGCACTCGCCGTCAAGGTAGTGCTCCAACGCCTTGAGCTCCTTGTCGATCGCGCCGTTGAGTGCGCGGACCTTGTCGTCGTCCCTGGCGATGATCGGTGCGATCAGCTCAGTTTCATACAGGGCCATCTGACAGCGCTGGTAGGTGCGGTCAAAGGCGACCTGGACCGGTCGGCTGCGCAAGGTCGTTTGCTGCGTGAAAAAGAACGTCGACTCACGCGGTTCGAAGATATAGTCATCCGACTTGCGGCCGGCGAGTGTCGCCACACTCAGACTGGCCGGCCGGTGCCTGGGCATGTCAGGTGTCTGGAACGCGTGGTCGCTGTTTGCCAGTTCGGTCGACGGACTGGAATCTCTGTGTGTTGCCAGTTCATTCATGGTTCTCACCCTTCCGGGACGGTTGCGGTGATGACAGAGTGCCGCTGTTTTCGCCGCTCGCTGAGGCGAAAACCGGACATAAACAGGGGTGATCGACACAATCTGGTGGCGCAAGGCCCAGTCTTTTCCAATTCAGGTATGAGCCTGAAGGTAGCTGATGTTGTTACAGCACATGGGGTCGATGGGTGGAGGGGATGTTCAGTGTAGATCGATTGATCCGGGGTAGTGAGAATCTGCTTATCCGGTGCGTTGGCGTGCGGTTTTGAACAGTGTGGCGCGTGCCAGTTGGAGTGCTTGTGCGGCCTGCACATCGGTTTGCTGTTGAGCCAGTTGTTGCAGGTGCTCGAGGGTGATGTTTTCACGCAGGAAGGCTTGCGCCTGGTGAAGGCTGGCGAGCTTGTCGAGCGGTGTCATGACGTCCTTGGGGCGGTAGATGCGTTGGATGCGACCGGGTTTCCTTGGGTCGGGTTTGTCGCTGGCGAACAGGCAAGGTCGATGGAAGTTGAGGAAAGGATTGAGGACGTCGCGGCAGAAGGCGTTGAAGGCGACGGCATGGTGTTGCGGGATATGTTCGTAGCCAAACAGCTTGCGCACGACGCCCCCGTTCTTGGTTTCGGCCAGGCCGTTGTCGTTGCTGTGTCGGGGCCGGCTGCGGGTGAACTCGACGTTGAGTTTGCCGAGCATGGCGGCGACTTTGTGGTTGACGTACTCGCTGCCGTTGTCGGCGTGGAAGCCGAGGAGGGTGAACGGGAAGGCGTCGAGCATTTGCGCGATGACCGGCAGCAGGTGGGCTTCGGAAATGGTTTGTACGCTGGCGACCACTTCCCACTGGGTGACGCAGTCCACGGCGTTGATGTGATACAGCCCTTTGCAGCCATCCCGATCCCCCTGATGCACGGAATCGATGCGAATGAAGCCGGGACGGCCGTCGGGCACGGGAGCCCGGCGCACGCCGATGGTGACGGCGTGGGCGGGCCGGGTCTTGGTCAGCAGCACGCGCTCGGCGCGGTAACCGGCACTGCGCCGCAGGTTGTACAGATGGCCTACCGAGAGGTTTGCCAAGCGGCAGTAGCGGGCGTCGCCATAGCGCGTGAACTGGCGTTGCAGCACGCAGGCGGTGGCGGGGCCCGAGAGCGTGTCCATGGCGCGATCCACATCGGCCAGCAGGGCGACATCGGCCGCCGTGTACTTGCGTGCGAAGGCGTGCGCCGGCGCGCGGTAGCGCTTGCTCAGCGTGGCCCCGCTGGCGCCGCGCTGGACCAGCCGCGTGACCTGGGCGCGGCTGTAGCCGCTCAGGTGCTGCAGGTAGGCCAGCACCGCGCCGCGATCCGCGCGCCGCAGCTGGCGGTAGCCAAGGCGCTTGAGCACCGCACTGATCCACGCGTAGCGTCCGGCGTCGTCCTGGGCACACTGGAACTCCAGTGCGGCCGTGCCGGCAAGCACCTCACGTACCTGCGCCAGCGTACGCACCTGAGATTCGTTCATGTCGATCACCATGTCGGTAATGATCGACCCTGTGCGTCAGCCGCCTACCCCACTCAGGCTCATACCTCGTTGGAATCACGGCGGGGGGTTCAGGCTCATACCTCGTTGGAAGAGACTGGCCCTTGACCGCGCCTATTTCGCTGTCGCAATATGGCGTCGCCACGCGAGTGGCCGAGACCCGCCCTCGATTGGCGGCACCCCTTCGTCTGACCTGAATCACGGTCAGCGCGTACCACCCGCCGGTGGTGTTCGCACCCTTCCTACGCCTTGCGATAGCTGAGAGTCACGATCAGGACGCGTCTTGTGCGTGTCCCGATCATGGCTTTTTTTGCGCACCCCAAGGCGCGCCTGGGAATTCAACCGCGAAGGCGGTGATCGGTGTCGCGACCGTATCGCGATCACATTGGCACCTGCTCTTGCCTAGTGCAGACGCTGTGCTTCACTAGGTTTACGAGGACATACTCATGGACATCAATCAGCACATCATCCAGGGTCGACTCTGCGATGACCCGCATGTTATTCGCACCGAAGCCGGTTCCATCGCGCGCCTGCGCGTTGCAACCAATCGACGCTTTCGTGATCGCAACGGTGATTGGAAGGAGCGCGGGACTTTTCACACGGTGATCGTTCCGAGTTATCTGGTTGACCAGATTTCGGACGCTCGAAAAGGTGAGGGCCTCTTCGTTTCCGGCTACGCCGAAGACTACGAGTACGTGGACAACAGCGGGCAGCGTCGTTTCACACGGCAGTTGGTTGCCGAGACGATCAGTCGCCCACTTCAGAATGCCGCGCCGGCACGCAGCCAGAGCCAGGCAAACAGGGACCGCCGGCCTCCGTCGCCTGCAAGCCCGATCAGCCCTCCCTCGAGGGACTTCGAGCAACCCCAACGCAGCCCGATGCGTGCACAACAACCTGCCCCGCAGCAGCGGGGTGCCTACCGACGTCAGGATCAAAGCTCGGCTCCCCTTGAGAGGATTCATTCGAAGGACAACTACCAAGCGCCATCAGGTGGTCGTCTTCCGGTTGACGACCTTCCCATGGAAGACGAGTTCGCTGACCTGCAGTCTCAGATCGAAACACTAGGAGGGTCCCATGGCCACAGCAGTCATTGAAATCTTTGACCCGGTGACGGGTGAGGCGAAAAGGTGGGAGCGGTTCTCTTCCCGACTGGCTCAATTCCTCTCGAAGTTTCCCATCGAGAAAGGGTGGAGGGTTGTCAGGGAGTCCAGGCTCTCCTCTGCGAGCGCACCGGAGCTGGTCACACTGTATGAGGCGGCTTTCAAAGCGGGAGTCAATCCGCGCGATGCCGGGCTACCGCCCATGCCACAAGGCGTTGTCTTTGTGGCCAGGCTCATCAGTCCCGATGGTCACGAGGTTGCGTCCGGCTCGGCCTGCTCCATGGCCAGCAACCTCTTCACCGCAGGCGCGTCCCAGCAAAGACGGGACTACGAGATGGGCGAAACGGCTGCCTTTCAGAGGTTGCTTGCAGCCGTGGGCATTGGCGGTGAGATCTTCGACACCGACGAGGACCTATCCATTGAGCTGGTCGGTTCGAAGGCGAGGCCAAGCACCTCTGGCACCGTGATTCCGATTCGCTCTCAGGACGCAGAGCAAGTTGAATCAAAGCAGTCTGTCCAGAGCGGTTCCAAAGTGAAGGCGAATGACGGCGGTCTGCCCGACGTCCTGACGCCGGAAGCGGCCCTCGCAGGCATTGTCGGCGAGGCTGGGACCGGTGAGGTCGTAGCTCCAGAAGAAGTAACGCAGGGTCGCACCGTGCAACAGGACGTTGTGACCAGCACCAGCACCGCCCAAACCACGGTGGTGCCGGCGAGCGCGACAACCGTTCCGCGGCATCGCAAGGCCAAGGCGGCCACCGACGCGCAACTGGTCGCTGGCCTCAAGAACATGATCACCACCCTGGCCAGGCAGGCCGGCGTCACGCCCAACTCGGTTTCGACGCTGGATGAGGCACAACAGGAACAGATCCGCCTCGTGACGCTTCTCGCCAGCAAGTAGCCAAGTTACTGCTCCATCAACCCTTTGGGGGACCTCCCCGAAGGGGGGGTCTCTCTATTCTCATCTGGAGAGTTCCATGAACGATCAAACCCTGTTCCTCAGGCCCTCCGGGGTGCTGAGCTATGAAAACTGCGGATACAGCTACTACCTCCAATACGTGCTGCAGATCCGTACCACGACAACCAGTCACTCACTGGCGTTCGGCACCGCGGGTCACAAAGGAGCGCTCCCCTACGTGGCAGCGCATGCCCTTGGTGAAACCGTCGATACCGTGGCGCTCTTTCGTGAGGCATGGACCGAACAGCTCGACAACAATGTCGTCCAGTTCTCAACCCATTCGGTCGATGAACTGACGGCGATTGGTGTCAAGTTGGCCCAGAGCTTTCCGGCGGTATGGGATCGCTCAGGAATGAGGGCCGTGGTGGTCGCAGGTCGTCCACTGGTTGAAAATCGGCTCCGTCTTCCGTTGGGAGAGAATGTCGTCCTGACCGGTGAGCCGGACATCATTGCCACATCGATAGAAGACCCAGGCATGGGGCTCATCATCCCGGATGTAAAGTTTGCATCGGGTGAGTCCTTCGACGGGTTCGCCAACATCAGCGACCAACTTACCGCCTACAATCTCCTGGTGCACTTCCGCCGCAACCTGTTAGGGCTGGAAGGGACGCCAATTGCCAAGGTTGGTTTCTGCGAAGGGCTGAAGAAGAAAGACGCGACGTGGGCCGAACCACAACTCGCTCCGGCACGTACGGAACGTGAGATGGGGGAGTACGTCGCCAAAGTTCAGATGACAGCGGCACTGATGCGCAAGGGCTACTTTCCGAAGCGTTCGGCGTCCGGGTACAACACGCCGTGCGCCATGTGCGATTTTCGCAATCTTTGTCTTAAGGGCGATTCGAGCGGCCTTCACTCCCGCTTGGGTCCGGTTGACGATTTGGTTAACCAGCCCATTGGCGCCGTTTCCTCTCACACGGTGGATGTGAAGGAAGCTGCCTAGTCAAGAAACGTTCAACCCGGCGCGAGCAATCGCGCCGGGTTTCTTTTTTTCTGGGCCGGCACACGCGAAGCCTCCATAGGTCTTCCGGCCTTGTCCCCGGCCACGGCACCGTGCCTGTCTGCCCGTTTCGCACGCAACCTGTGTGGATTACCCCCATTTATGTGCGGTTTCGCGCGCAAGCGTGCGCAGCAACCTCGACCACGATAGCACCGTGGCAGCTTCACGTTGCCAGTGATCAACTCACGAGGAATGAGATGGATAAGCCACAACCCAGGACGTCGGCGCCACACGGTTCCCGAATCCGTCCGCTCACCCTGTCCCTGGCGTTCTTGCTGCTTGGTGCCTCATCCGCACACGGCCAGACCACTCCGGCAATGGCTCCACGTTGGGCAACGCCCGTTGACGATGTAACGGGTCAGCCAGCCCACGTGATGTTGCCCGCTGCCGCCAGTGCCACGCCGCCCCGTGCTTCCAGGGATTCCGGCACAGCCACAAGCACTGGCGGGGCAACACCCGGCGCGTTTTCCAGCACGGAATCGACCGCGCCGCCATCGATGGGCCACACCAGTGCTCACGGCGATTTGGCGTACGCCATTCCGGCAGGAACAATGCTTTCCCGCGGTCTGGCTGCCTATGTGAAGAGGTTTGGCTGGTCGATGCGCTGGAACATCCCCGGCGATTACATGCTCGACGCTCAGTTGCCGATCCCTGCGGGATCCATGGCTGAAGGTGTCGCCTACGTGATCCGCGCGTATCAGGCCCAGGGCGGCATGCTGGGCGACGAGCCCGTTTTCGCCCAGCCGAACAAGATCGTCGTCATCAAGCCCACGTCTGTTCAGCAGGAATCCAAATGAATCGCCTTCGTCATGCCGTCTTCGCTTGCGCGCTCGTGGGTCTTGCGGGCTGCACCACGATGTCCGACATCAACCGCAAATCCGTTTCGGACTATTCCCAAACGGCAGCACAAGCTCAGACCGCGCTTCAGAGAGCCAACAAGCACCACGCTGAGCTTCGGCCGGTCATGTCGTCGCTGCCATACGTCAATACGCACGTCATAGCCCACACCGAGGGTTACCCGCCGGTATTTGCCGAAAAAGCCACGCTGAATGCACCTGCCGAGCAGCTGTGGGAGCTGGCGGAGCAGTTGCACGCGGTTATTGGCATTCCCGTCCACGCGGACGATGACCTGCTCACCGCCGTTGCGGCTCCCAGCACCGAAACCCTACCACCGCCTCCCATGGATGCGACGCTAACCCCGCCCCCGGCGGCGGTTGGAGCCACTGGGCTCCCCCATACAAGCAGCACGCGCACCCTTCCGATGTCCTATCAAGGGACCGTTGAGGGCATGCTCGACCATATCGCCGGCAAGCTCGACGCCTCATGGTCCTACGACGCCCACACCCGCACCATCCATCTGTTCCGGTACGAAACACGCACGTTTCATATTGACACGACGCCTGGCGATTCCTCGTCGGCTTCCGCAATCAGTTCGGGTCAAGGCAATGCCATCCAAGGAACTGATGGTCAGATCGTGAATATCGCCCAGAGCAAGAGTCAGACCCAGTTTGGCGACAAGCTCTCGGTATGGTCTTCCGTCGAATCGGCCATCAAGCCGATGCTGTCGTCGAGCGGAACGCTGAGCGTTTCCGAGCCCACAGCGACGATCACGGTACGCGATCGCTGGGATCGGGTGAACCAGGTGGCGTCCTACGTCAAATCGATCAACGCCTCGCTGGGTACGCAAGTCGAAGTAAACGTCACCGTCTACCGCGTCCACTCCGCGGATTCGGACAATCGCGGTATCAACTGGTCGGCACTGTACAACGCCGTTGGTCAATCGGCATCGACCATCGGTGTCGCGATCGCCACACCGCGTCCGGCGGTCACCGGACTCGCATCACTGGTCCTGAACACGCCCATCGTCCGTCCCAATGGGACAACACCACCGTGGTCCGGCTCGCAGTTCTTCCTGGACGCACTGTCGACCCTCGGGAAGACCAGCGTGGTGCAGCAGGTCAGCATCGAGACGGTCAACAACACCCCTGCACCCGTCAAGAATGTTCAAACAACCGCCTACGCGGCGGAGGCCACGTCTCTTCTCACTACCGGCGTCAGCAGCGGCACCGGTGTCGTGGGTGCCGGCGCGACCATCAAGCCGGGGCAGGTCGAAACGGGTTTCAACATGCAGGTCCTTCCCTCTGTCCAGCAGGACGGGCATCGCATCCTGCTGCAGGTTCTGCTTTCGATTTCCACCCTGGACCAGATGGTTTCATTCACCTCTGGCGGAACCACCATCCAGGAACCGCAGGTCTCGTCCCGTGAATTCCTGCAACGGGTCTGGATGTCTTCCGGCAATGCGCTGGTGCTCGCCGGATTCCAAAGCACGGCGTCGGACAACACCACTGCGACACCACTCAGCAAGCCGTTGTGGATGTTCGGCGGAAACCGCTCCGTGTCCCGTTCCCACGACGCCCTGGTCATCGTGATTACCCCGATCGCCACCGCACCAAGTACCACTTTTTGAGGGACGCAGAAATGAAGTTCATCACTCTCTCCCTCAGCGCATGCGCCCTTATTCTCGCCGGCACAGCAGCGGCCCAGGCGCCTCAGCCGCAGTCGCAGCCGCATGTTGCCGCAGCGCCGCAACCTGTGATTGCGCCTCTGCCTGGTCCGGATGAGGCGTTCTACTCCGATGAGGCCAAACTGCAGCGTGAGGTACGCCTCCTGCAACTGACGGAACAAGTCGCGGCACTCACGAAAAAAATCGCCAGTGCGTCAGCCCCCGCTGGCGCGCAGACGGACGCCGCACCTGTCGCGATCGCGCCGCCACCGGCGGGTCCGCAAGGGAGGGTCACCAAAGTGGCGGCGGTCTCGATCCCGGAGCCGGTCCCATCGGCGCCTGACATGGTTCTTGTCTCCGTCATCGGTGTCGGTGGCCACTACGTTGCGGTCCTCTCCGATCACGGAGCACGGATCAATGTCCACCTCGGCGATGAGCTGACCGATGGCTGGGAGGTGACCAGCATCCAACCAACCACTGTCGCTTTGCGGCGGGGCCGGGCTCACCGCACCGTACGGATGGGCGGCTGATTCCGATGCAACTTGAAACCATCGACAAGCGGACCTTCGCCTTCGGGCTGACGTGGATACAGAGCCACGACAGTGCGGCAGACGACATCGTTTCAGCCCGCAAGGGCGACGATGATGGTTTCATTTTCTACACCGAACTCGATGCCTCGGTACCAGCCCCTGCCAAAGGCCGCAAGGCTGGCAAGCAAACCGAGCGCGACGTCGTCGTTGGCTTCGCTGTGCTGGCCCAAAAGCTGAGGCACGCACCGTGCTCTGCGGCCGCTGCACTGGCCACGCTCAAGCAGGACGGACTGTTCGTCGCCCAGCTCACTGACAGTTCGTGGTGGTACTGCGGTATCAAGGGCGGAGTGGTTGTCCCAGATACGGACCTGATCGGCTCGCCGGATCTGATTCTGCACACCGTCACGGCGATGAGCGCCGGCCTCGAACTGCCGGTGTTTGCCGGCGATGATCTGGCGTTCGTCAACAGCGAACCGTTCGATCTGCAGGACACGCTGAGGCGCACCAAGTGCCGGCCGATGCGCAAACTGTCGTCTGGTGGCATCCCGATGATGCCCCTGATCGCCATCGTGGTTGTCGCGGGCGTGGGCTTTTTTGGTTACCGAACGGCCTTCCCACCCAAACCGAAACTCACCCCAGCGCAGCAACAGGCGCTGCTACGGCAAAGCTACATCGCATCCGTGAATGGGGCAGTGCAGAACCTGCCAGTCACCAGCCGATGGGTCTTGCAAGCGTATAAGCAGGCGCGCAACACCCTGCCGCCCTACATGACGGGCTGGGCGCTCGACGGCGTGTCCTGCACCCCTCATGCGTGCATGGCCACCTACGCAACCACGGGCCCGACGTTCGCGCTGTCCCCACTACTTGCGCGATTCGGGATGCGTCTGAAGGTGCTGAGAGACCATCACAGCGCCACAGTGGTACTGCCTCTGCAAACACCCATGGTGGTACTGAGCGAGTCGTATCTGCGCGCCGAGCGCCCGTCAAGCATGTCCCTGCTGGACTGGGTTGGTTCCGTACCAGTGCTCATGGGAGGCGCAAAGATCAACGGCAACCTGCTGGAAAACGACCTTGCCCAGCAGTTCAGTGCGCCGGCTGCCGGTATGCCGCCTCTGGTGATGGAGCAGGTATCCGTCAAAGGTGACGTGTTCCTCGATCCGGTCCTCCTTCGCGAAGTCGTCGGAGCAGGGTCGAGGGGAGGGTTTGCACCCGTTCAATTCGCTTTCTCCTTCGGCGACGGGAAAGTGCCCCCTTCCTGGCGCATGACCTGGACACGACTTCATGGATAACGTGGTCGCCAACGCGGTTCCGCAAAGAGGCGGCATCCGGATGGATGCTTCGCCGGCACCTGCCATTGCGGAGAGGCCCGTCCGTTCCGTGCAGCGTTTTGGCGACCTCCTCGTCAGCACCGGTCACTTCACACGCGGCGAGATCGAGAGGCATGCTGCTGAAGCGAGAGTCACTGGTCATCCGCTGGGGGAATACCTGATTGGCAAGCGCTTGTTGTCACGAGCCATCATGTATGACGTGCTGTCCGGCCTGCACAGCCGCATCCCCATCAAATCGGTCAACGAGTTGCCGGAGTGGGATGTCGTCCTCAATGACGCCGGCATGCCCCTCGGGGATTCGGAAACGCCTCGGGGTTCCCTGATTCTTGCGGTGTCTGCGGACGTGTCGGCAGGCGATCGCCGGGCCTTTGTGTTGGCCTCGGCCGCCGGTATCGCCAGTCACTCCTTCGCGTCGATCTTCGCTCGGATGACGCATCTGAACTACGCGCCTCGGGCGGTCCTGTTGGCAGAGGACGCGTCGATTCTTGACGTCGTTTTGTCCGTCTGGAAGCAACGCCGCAGCTCCAATAACGACACTGACCCCGAGCAGTCCAGCGTCCTTCATGCCGAATGGGATTCCGTCATTCGCGAGGCCCGGCGGCTGGGCGCCAGCGACATCCACCTGTCTGGCTCAAGCGGTCGAGGCGAATTCCGCTTCCGCATTCACGGCGAGCTGGAACACCACTCAGCTATCACCGAAGCGCACGCAATCAGCTTGGCGGCGTCGATGTACAACACCATGGTCGACGAAGGGTCGACGTCGGGTGGATTCAACCCCAGGGAGACCCAGGACGCCGTCGTTACACGGTCCTACCCGGAAGGGACCTTGCGCCTGCGCTACTCTGGACTGCCGGTGGAACCGGCCGGTGTAAACGTCACTCTGCGCCTTATCCCTATCGGCGTCACCATCAAGCCGAAGTCGCCTGCGGAATTAGGTTACGCACCCGACCAGTGCGATCTGCTGGAACGCATCTTTGCTCGATCGAGCGGTCTGATTCTCTTTCTGGGCACCACCGGGTCGGGGAAGTCCACCAGCATGGCCAACCTGCTCATGCAGTTGGTCAAAGATCGCCCCGGCAAGCAGCTTCGCACCGTCGAAGAGCCGGTAGAGATCCGCATTCCCGGCTCGAACGTCTCGCAGACCTCTGTCGTTCGATCGAAAGACGACAACGGCAATGCGTTTGTCGATGTGATGCGCGCACTGATGCGCTCCGATCCTGACTATCTGATGGTAGGCGAAATTCGCGATCCGGACACCGCCGGCTTGGCGATTCAAGCCGTGCGATCAGGCCATCTATGCGTCTCCACACTGCATGCGGATGGCGCACCCTTGGCCTATGACCGCCTTTCGGGCATGGGCGTTCCACGGAGCGATATTGCGAGTGTTGGCCTGGTCGCCGGCCTGATCTATCAGCGACTTGTACCTGTGCTCTGCCCCCACTGCAAGGTTCCTGCCGTCGACATTCGAACCAGGCATGGCGCTGAGAACGACGGCGTGTTGCGCCGTCTTACCGCCTATTTGGGCGGCGATCTTCAGAACATCTACTTCCGGAACACAACGGGCTGCAAAGAGTGCCAAGGGCGTGGCATCACCACCCGCACGGTGTGCGCCGAAATCCTCATTCCCAAGCCCGCCATGCTGCACGCCATTGCCAAGGCCGATTCGCGGGCACTGTGGCTCGCCTGGCGTGAGCAGATTGATCCGGCCCGCACCGATCTGATGGCAGGTAAAACCGCATTCGAGCATGCGCTCTGGAAGATGATGCAAGGCATCGTCTCACCTGTCGATGTCGAAAAAGAGTTCAAGTTTCTCGATGAGCCGGCGTTTGAATGATGGCAAAGATCAACCTCTCCGGCAGTGATAGGCGTGCCTTCAGCTTGAAGCGTCGCGCAGCGTTCTACGCGGACATGGCCGCCTTTATGGATGCGCAAGTCCCGCCTTTCCAGGCGCTGACGAAAATGGAGGCGATTGCGCGGAAAAGACGTCAAACGCGACGCCTGGCCAATGTCTACCGCCATGTTCTTCGACGCATGCCTGGCGGAGATTCGCTGGCGGTTGCATTGGCGCCGTGGGTGCCAGGCAACGAGGCTGTCATGTTGGTCGGTGCCGATACCGCCGGATCAGTGGTCTTTCGTCATGCGCTGGGGGAAATGGCGGTCTTGCTCGATCGCCAGCTGAAAGCCAAACAAAAGATCCGCAAGATGCTCATCTTCAATGGAATGACACTTACAGTGATCGTCGGCGTCATCGCGTTCATCATGAAGCTGGTGGTACCGCAGCTGAGAACATCCGCAACGCCCGACATGCTGACCAAGATGTCGTTTGCTCCCAGCTATTTCGCTTTTGGGCAGTGGGTGATTGATGACGGTGCCTTTCTCGCGGTGGCCATCGCCGTCATCGCCCTAGCAGTTGGCTGGTCACTGAATCACTGGGTTCGCTCCTGGCCATGGTGGAGCCGCCGCTGGTTCGACGAACACCTCATGCCCTGGACATTGCACGCTCGCACTCAAGCGACCTTTTTCCTGGCCACGACGTCCGCGATGATGCGCGCCGGTATTCCGCTGAAAACTGTCGTGACGGGCATGCTCCCATTTTCCTCGCCGTGGATGCACCACCACCTGCGGCGGTTGCTGCGTGACCTTGAACTGGGCCTGCCAGAGGTTGACGCGCTGGGCAGCGGACTCTTGCCGACAGACACCGGTGACCGCTTGAAGATCTACGCGCTGATGAATGATTTCACCGGAATCATGACGCGGCTATCGGCCGACAATTTCGCAACCTTCGAGGCATCGGTTGAGCAGCTGGATGCGTTTCTGCGCCTCATCACGCTCTTGCTTCTTGCCTTGTTTATCGTGTCGACCCTTTTCATGGTGTTCGACTACGCGAACGCTATGCAATCGTCGCTGAGTTCATTTCATTGAGCGGCCCACCGTACCAACGGAAAGGTACGTTCAAAACCCATGGATGTTGCACCCACCCCTACCAGGAGAAAGAGATCGTGACAAACCACCATCATCTCAACGCACGCAAACAGCAGAAGGGTCAGATGTCGATCGAATTGGCGATCGTTGTTGCCATCGTAGTGCTGATTCTCGCGGGCATCATCTACTACACCACGCAAGGCAGGAAAGGCACCAAGCTCAACAGCGAGGCCAGTGCCATGACAGCCATCGTCGGCGCAACGCAGAAACTCTACAACGCCGACCCGAACGGATATGCCAATGTTGCCGCACAGGACCTCATCAACAACGGCGTCATTCCTGCCAGCATGGTGGTAGCCGGCGCAATCACGTCCGGGTTCGGCACGCCGATTACGGTGGCTCCGGCGACGCTCTACAACGCCGGCGATGGCGTGGCGTTCAGTGAAGCCGTCTCGCCCGACGACTGTTCGGCGTATGTGCAGGCCGTCGCCTCGGATTTCGCGAAAATCACGGTGGCAGGTACGGCGGTGAAGGACTCGACCGCCAACCAAGCATTGACCGCCGCGACTCTCGGCACGCAATGCTCCGGAACCAACGGCGCCAATGTCCCGTTGGTTCTGACGGCGTCGCGGTAACTCGCCGGCATGAACGGACCCCGGAACCAGCGCGGGCAAATGTTGATCGGCGTCGTCCTCGCGACGGCGCTGGTCGCCATGGCCCTGGCCACCTATTTCAAGTGGCAGCAAACGCAGTATTACAACGACTTGGCCAATCAGGAGGGCGCTGCGTTGGCTCAGTACGGCGTTGGCATCCGTGGGTTCATCGCGGCTGTCCAGGGTGGTTCACAAACACTCCCTGGCAACCCCTATACGGTCGCCGGCATCAACTGGCTGAAACCCCCAAGTTGCGGTGGTCTGGCGGCCAATCCAGTCCAGGGCTACGTCCCATGCACATTCTCCGGCGGGCCACTCGCTCCATCGTACTCGACAACGGTAACTCAGGTGCCTGCTACGAACTCCATCGAGTCACGAACTTGGTTTCTCGTGCCGATGTACGGCGACAATCCGGCTGAGCGAAGCACGATGGCGGCCAAGGTCGCCTTTGCTACGCTGGCTCAGCAAACCCTGCCCAGCAATGGGACGTTCCTGACCGCCTATTCCAACAGCCCCATCGGCTCCACGGCGCCGGTTACTGTGTCGGCGATCAATGCGGCAGATCGGGGCCGGGTCCTGCTCATCGCCAACAACTCGCCGAGCAACGATGTCTTCCTGCGCGTCGACGGGACCAATCAAATGCTGGCTGATCTAAACGTTGGCGGGCACTCGATCAAGAATGCCAAAGACATCCATGCATCGGGCACCGTACAGATCGACAACGGTCTGTCGGTCACTGCTGGCACCGCGGATCTGCGCGGCGGTGTCATCACTCCCGATGTGCAGGTGTCCAGCGTCGGGCACATGGCTTCTCAGGCCATCTACGACGCACAGGTCTATACCGGACAGACGTCTTACACCGTGCCGCAGCCCAACTGCACCCAGGCGAACAACGGCAGCAGCACTCCGGCCATCTACGTTGCCATGCAAGGGACCGGTTCGGCGGGCGCGGGCGGCGTCGGTGACGCGCTCTACGAGGCGCATGTACAGGTTCAGGTGTCAGGGTCGAACTGGGTACTGACGCCGGTCGTCGAGGCAACCAAATTCTCTCTTTCCGGCTCCTCCAACGGTGCCGTGCTGTCGGTCAATCTGAACAAAACCCTCACCACCATCAATCCGCGCGACCAAACGATCCTGGTGATGACCAAATGCAAATGACGTTGACCCTCGCGAACGGAACTACGGTCTGCTTGACCGTGCGCGTTGCGCAGACGCTCTTGCAGCGCTGCCGCGGCTTGCTCGGCCGGCCCGCGCCTTTGTCAGGCGAGGGCTTGCTGATCATGAAGTGTTCGTCCATCCACACGATCGGTATGCGCTACCCGATCGACGTAATTTTCGTGGACAAGGGGTTCCGTGTTCTCCGTGTGGATCCTTGGGTGCCGCCGGGTCTACTGGCGCGGCGGTGCCGTCAATCGGCTCATGTGATCGAGATGGCCGCCGGGCAGGCGGCGATTGCAGGTTTGGAAGGTGGTGCCATCGAGGCGGCAATTCGCAGCCTTGGCACCACGCGCGTCAAAGGTACAAGGGTAGGGGCTGGGACTCTTGCATCGCTATTTCACCGAGTTTGGTTTCTTGAGAGGAGTAGATACAAATGAACACCATGTTTCGCGTTGGGCTTTGTGCCCTGGCGGGTCTGCTCGCGCTGCCGGTGGCCGCACAGACGAGTAGCGGTAGCACCTCGACCACAACCACCGTCATCACAGTCCCGCCACGCACGATGCAGTCGATGCCGGTCGCCCAAACGCCCGGATCCGACAGCACCCTGTGGTCGACGGGCATTCCCGGTCCGATAGCTTCAAGCATCCGAATCCCGCTGCCGGCGGGTAGCGGCGGTGGTTCGGGTGGCTCTAGTAGCGGCAGTGGCGGTTCGACGGCCGTCACGTGTATCGCCAGTAGCTCTCCGCAGTCACAGGGCGCGAGCTGCCCGGCCGGGCAAACAGTTGGCGGCACACCCGGCGGTCCGACGAATTTCCTTCAAACGCAGACGGTCACCACCAGTTGCCCCGGCGGGAGCTACGGAACCGCTGTCGTGACCAAGTCAGCTTGGTTGCCGACGGCATCGACCTCCTGCAGCACGCCCCCATCAGCGACCTGTGTCGCCGGTTCAACTACCACGAAAAACGTCACGGTGGCCTGCAGTCGGCCTGGCTATGTTGGACAGCACATCAAGTCCTGCCAGTTCACCACGAGCTGCCCGAGCGGTGCCTATGGTGCGCCTGTAAGTACGCAGGGTGCCTGTACCACCATTCAGCAGTGCACGCTGCCGTCAGCAGTGACCTGCGTGGCGGGCTCCACCAGTACCCAATCGCAGTTTGCGTCCTGCCCCTCCGGTCAGACCGTCAGCGGCACACCCGGTGGCGCCACCACGTTTACCCAGACGCGGACCAGCACGGAGACCTGTCCAGGAGGGAGCTACGGCACGCCGACCTATACCTATGGCACTTGGTTGCCGACGGCCACGACGACGTGTTCGACGCCTCCGGCGCCGACCTGCGTGGCGGGCTCCACCAGTACCCAATCGCAGACAGGCACGTGCCCTGCCGGGTTCATGACGCTCTCCGGATCGCTCACGTTTGCCCAGACGCGGACCGTGACCACCAGCTGCCCGTCGGGCGGTTACGGCAGCCCAAGCTACAGCTATGGTGCATGGTCGCCGGCATCCAACACGAGCACTTGCCCGCAACCGCTTCCGGCAACCAACCCCGCGATCTGCGCGTCGCATGGTGGCATGCCCTACACCGTGACACCGGTGAGAATCAGTTCGGGCAGCTATTCGCTGGCGAACGCCAACAGCATCAGGGGAACCACGAGCGCTCGCTGGGCCGCGGTAGGGTCGTACTCAGCGACGATCAACTTCAATGGTTCGACAGGCACGATCACCGCTAATTGCACACGGCTCAACTCGACCGCAGGGATTAGTGCGACGGACACCTGTGATTACAGCACGACAGGATCAGTGGGTGGTGGCACATTCGTCATTTCGGTATCGGCAGTCTCGCCCGTGCGTGGCGATTGGGTGTATGGCACGAACGCGCCCTATGCCGCTTCGGGCTCTGTCGCGCAGACCGCCTGTAAATAAGGTTTGGTGCTGGACGATATAAGGAACGAAAGGCCGCCTGCGGGCGGCCTTTCAATGTCCCACTAACCCGTGATTAACATGAATGGTAAGTAACTCACACAGCTACGTAGCGTTATGGTATGTTGCGCAATACGCCTATGCGTTATACGGTGGATGTCACTACACGAAGAAAGGAGTTCGACCCCATGCGTCACCCGCACCTGTTCCGTCTCACCCTGTCCCTCGCCATCGGCGCCGCATTAGCCGGTTCGCTGTCTGCCTGCTCCGGGGGCGGCGGTGGCAGCAATGTAAGGCCGACGTCAGGCACGCCGACGCCAACGCCCACTCCGACGCCCACCCCCACCCCCACCCCCACGCCGACGCCAACGTACTCCTACCCCCAATACAACCATCTGGTGCCGACCGGGGCGCTCGCGGCGCAGCAGGCGGGATTCACCGGTGCCGGCGTCAAGATCGGTGTGCTCGATTCCGGCGTGGACCCCACGCTGGCGCCCTTCACCAACCGCGTGGCATGGTTCCAGTCCTATAACGCCAACGGCAACGCCACCGTAGCCACAGGCACGGGCACGCCGAGCGATACCACCGGGCACGGCAGCACCATTACCCAGTCGATGGCCGGCACCGCCGCAGGCGGGTTTGTCGGTGGCGCGGCGCCCGATGCCAGCCTCTACATCGCGCAGGTCTGCAATACCACCTCCTGCGTCGGCTACCAGCAGGCGTACACCGACCTCACGGCACAGGGCGTGCGGCTGTTCAACCAGAGCTTCGGCTTCTATACCGCCACCCCGAGCAGCACGCTCGCCGATCAGATGACAGCGGAGTATCAGTCGCTGGTCAACGCCGGCGATCTGTTCGTCTGGGCGGCCGGCAACGGCGGTCCCACCGAACTCAATTTCGAGGCTGGTGTGCCGTCTTCCGCGCCGGCCCTGCAGCCGGGCTGGTTGTCGGTGGTCAACGTCCAGATCGACACGACCACCGGCAAGCCGACCACGCTCGATCCGACCTCCGCGACCTGCGGCAATTCAGCGCAGTGGTGCCTGGCAGCACCCGGCTACCTGCAGACCCTTCCCGTCCCCGGCACCATCTTCGATACGGGCTTCAGCGACGGCACGTCGGGTTCCACCGCGGTCGTGTCCGGCATCGCCGCCCAGGTGTGGCAGGCGTATCCGTGGATGAGCGGCACCGATGTCCAGCAAACGCTGCTGACGACGGCGACGCCGCTCGGCGGCTCGGCCCCGAACGCCACCTATGGCTGGGGCATCGTCAATGCCGCCAAGGCAGTCAACGGCCCGGCGCAGTTCGCCTTCGGCGCGTACAACGCTGATATCGTGGGGTTCAACAGTACCTTCGCCAATGCGATCAGCGGCTCCGGCAGCCTGGTGCTGACCGGCACCACCGGCACGCTGACGCTTGTGGGCGCCAACACGTACAGCGGTGGCACCACGATCAACGGCGGCAACCTCGCACTGTCCGGCTCGCTGGCATCGGATGTGAACGTCACGGCCGGCGGTTTCGGCGGGGCAGGCACGGTCCACGGCAACGTCACCAACGCCGGTACGGTCACCAGCCAGTCGGCGACCGGCGGCAAGGGACTGACCGTCACCGGCAACTACACCGCCAATGCCGGCAGCACGACCGCGATCGGCATCGGCAACCCGCTGACGGTCGGCGGCACCGCCGCGGTCGCCGGGACGCTGCAACTGCTGGCGCCACCGACTACCTACACGCCGCAGGCGACCGAAGCGCTGATCAACGCGGGCAGCCTTACCGGCACCTTCGCTCAGCAGACCTACGGTTCCAGCGTGTTCTACAGCGCCTCACTGAATTACAGTGCGACCGCACTGACGGCCACCCTGACCCGCACGGCCACCGCGCAGTCGATCCCGATGGCGGCACCGGTGACGCTGAATGCGGCGCAGGGTATCGACTCCGCCCTGAAACTGGCGGACCAGTGGAGCCAGACCGACTACGCTGGCCACGCCGCGTTCCTCGACACGGCCGCGCAGTTCCTGTCCGCGCGCACCAGCGCCCAGGCGATCGCCAGCGTCAACAGCCTGGACGGCGAGATCTACGGGACGACTCGTGCCATCGAGGAGCGTCAGTCGCGCCTGACCGACGACGCGCTGGCACTGCGCCAGAACGGCATCGTGGACGGCGCGCAGCCGGCGGTGTGGGTGCAGTCGGCCAACGCCAGCGGCACGCTCTCGCAGCATGGCCTGTCGTCGGCGCACTACCACCTGGGCGGCGCGCTGCTCGGGCTGGATACGCAGATCATCGGCCACCTGTCCGGCGGGTTCGCGCTGGGGCGCTCGTACCTGGACGCCGACCTCGATGGTCTGGCGGGTCGTGTGAAGGGCCGCGAGGATACGCTGGGCCTCTACGGCCGCTACGCTTTCGCCAACGGCGGTTACCTGGCTGGGCGTGCGAGCTGGTCGCGTGAGCATCTGGATGTGCGTCGCACGGCGCTGATCGGCAACACCCTGCAGCCACTCGGCGGCTCGCGCCGGGATACCGTCGCGCAAGCGACGATCGAGGCGGGGCAGGCGTTCAACGTCGCGCAGAGTGTCCTCACGCCCTACGTGAGCCTGTCGGCGCTGCGGCTCGACCAAGCCGGCTTCACCGAGCAGGGTGCCGGTGGCTTCGGTCTGACCGCGCTGGGGCAGCACCACAACGTCACGTCGGCGGATGCGGGTCTGCGCTTCGGTCGCGGGTTCGACTGGTCGGGCGGGCAGAGTGTGCTGACCGGCTACGTGGCCTACCGTCGCGTACTGTCCGGCTACAACCTTGGCTTCACGGCGGCACTGGCCGGCGCACCCACGGCGCAGTTCACCGCGCAGGGGCAGGATCTGGCACGCAACACCGAGCGGGTCGGCGTGAATCTGTCGACCACGGTCAACACGACGTGGGACTGGTTCATCAACGTCGACGACCAGGTCGCGCACGGCCGGTCGCACGGCGTCAGTGCAAACGCCGGTGTTCGGCTGCACTTCTGATCTGACCCAGGCGTTGGGTTTCCGGGCATGCGACGATGGCCCGGAAGCCCAACGCCATGTCGGACAGGAGTGACGGTCCATGAGTGAAGAAAAATTCCAGGAAATTTTGAAGCAGCTGCAGGCGCAGTTCCCCGGTGTCATCGCCGTGACGCCGGGGACGGCTCTTCTCGTGGCGGGCAGGACGACGTCAGAGAGCCCGGAGCAAGCGGCACGGCAAGCGATCTACCGCAAGACGTTTCCGTTTCCTCTGACCACCGTGGGCAAGCGTCGTAGCGTGCTGCTGACTGACATTGCGAAGGTGCTGGGCGACGAAACCAGTCGTTCGACACGTTCTGCCGACGCACCTGCACATCCAGACATGATCGAGAACGCCACTCCCAAACGGCCCCCAAAACAGAGAACCCGACAATGAAGATATCCACCATTATCGCCTTGCCCTTGCTGGTTGTGTTCGTAGCCATCAGTACGCACGTATCGGCCAAGGTGCTTGCGCAGAGCGCCAGGGCGCCAGCGGCCCACACCCAGCAATTCCCCACACTCAGCCTCGCCCAGGCCAACGCTGCGGTTCAATCGGCGAGCAACGGGCAGGCGCACGTTTTGCGTGTCTTCCGCGGCGAGGATGGGCTGGTCGGCGTCATCATCGAAGGGCCAGCTCACAACCAGAACGTGGCATGGCTGACGACCCATGGAAAAGCCGTTGTCATCGAGGGCACGCTCATAGGTTCGACCGGACAGAACTTGACCCAGTCTGCGATGTATTCGCAAGGTCTGTTGCTGAAGCCGGACGAAGCCATCAAGCAAGCTGCTTCAGTTTCGGCGCATGGCATTCTGGTGGGCACAAAAGGCCCGGTCATCACGGTGTTCTTCGACCCGAATTGCATCTACTGCCATCTGCTGTACAAGGCCTTGGCCGCACAGGTCGACGCCGGCAAGGTGCGCGTCCGCTACGTCGTCGTTGGCACGCTCAAGCCAAGCAGCATCCCGCGCGCCGTTTCCATGCTCGCAGCGGTCGATCCTGCCAAGGCGTTGGCGCTCGACGAAGCCGGATACGACAAGGCCCATGAAGAGGGTGGCTACCCAATCGCCAAACACCTCTCCGCCACGTTGCAGGCCGACGTTGAAGCCAACAACGTGCTGTTCAGCAAGTCAGGCGCGCACGGTACCCCGGCGATCCTCTATTGCTCGAAGTCGGCGAAAGCCGCTCAATTCGCAGAAGGCGTCCCGGGCGACATCGCCGCATTCGTTGCGGACACTGCGGAACAGCCGTCGGCGGCATGCCGCTGAAATCTCCCTTGCGGATTGGTCCTGTCAGGCTCCACGGCAATGAATCGAATGTGCTTCGCCTTTCTTCTCCTGTGCCTTCCCGGCCTCTCTCTGGCGCGTGGTGCCCTGGATGTCCAGACATCCCGGTGCATCGCGTCAGCCGCCCAGTATTACTACAGGCCGTCTGACCCAATCTCGTACCGCGGGTTTGTCGACCTGATCCAAGCCATTCGATTGACGGAAGGTGGCGCGGCAGGGCACATCACACGCAATACCAATGGCTCGTTCGACATCGGGCCGATGCAGATCAATAGTTCCCATCTTCCTTTGCTGCAATCCTTCGGCATCACGTATGCCTCGTTGCTCTACAACGCCTGTGAAAACATCTTCGTCGGCACGTGGATTTTGCACAGCGAGATCCTGACCAGTGGTTCAGAGGTTTGGCGGGGTATCGGCAACTACAATTCCCGTACCCCGATCCACAACCGTCGATACCAGATGCGCGTTTGGTCAAATCTCCAAACGATCTGGGCCAATCGTGGTCAACGTGTTCGTTGAACGCCATCCATTACGACATGAGGATGCATTCACCGTGAGCAGGAAAACAGATCCAGCGAAGAAATTGAGAAAGGCGGACGCCCGGGCATCCAGTGCAGCGGACCAGTCTGCTTTCGCGCAGACCGGCAAAGACTGGTCGGTGGTGAAGTATCTCGGTTTCGCCAGCCTGGCGGTGCTGGCGATCGCCGGCATCGTCTACTTCGTTGCGACGTCGAGACGATAATTACAACGATGACTCCGACAGATGGCCAGAGGAACCGAGCGATGGTTCCAGACTCGAAGGCAAGTGCTCGCCAGCCCGGCAAAATGCCGCGGCGTTGCCTTTGGTCATTGGCGGTGGCGCGATGAATACCGCTCTTCAATTCCCGCCTTGGAGATCCACCGTTGAGACCGTCAGCAAGGCCATAGAGCGCATGCGCGCAACCTACGGCCAGCGGTTGGGACGTTATCAACATGAGTGCATCACGATTTGGCGAGGCGGCGGAAGCAGGACGCCTCCTCCGGGGTTTTGCGTCGAAGCATGGTTCTCGGCCGGCGGCAATTTGCTCCTTGAGTGGCCCACCGTGGACCTTGACCAAACCCTGAGTCACCTTCGCTCTTGGCGTGAGCGGGAAGGCATCGAGTCGGTGGCGGGTTGTGGGCGTATCCGCAGGGTGTGCATTGGCTTTGGGTCATGCGGGCTGGAGGTTGATTCTGATGGACATGTGATCGAGCGCGAGTTCGAGCGGCAGATACGCGACTCGCTGAACGCAGGCATGTTCCCGCAGTGGTGTACCGATGGACATCGTTCCTTGGTTACATAGTTTCTCGGGCACGGTGAGAGAACTTCCGCTGGCGGCCTCGACCGCATGGTCGGTCCGGCAATGGTTCGTGGTACCAGGTTTTTACCCTCTAAACGAAGGAGATGAATAATGGCGCTAACTCGACAGGTGGTTTCGACGCTTCAGGACGACGGCACGGATGTCATGGGGCCAAGCACATTAGCCTGGCATTATCCGGAGCAGAATCTGGTCTCGGGAAGTTTGCTGACGGTGGAGGCCAATCATTTTGCCGTGCTCAAGTCGCGCGGCGCGGTGCTGGGCGTCTACGACACGGGGCAATATCCCATCCAGACGCCGGACAAGCCGCTGATCGGAGGATTCGTCACCGGCTTCTTCGGCGGCAGTTCGCCGTGGCAGTACGAAGTGCTTTATGTCAATCGCGCCAAGCTGTTGATCCGCAGCACCGGCATCGCCAGTTCTGCGGAAATGGCCGAGATGTCCTACCAGGTGGAGTATTACATCCACGTGGACACGAAGGACGATGCGCTCAAGCTCACCACGCACATGCCGTTCGCCGGTCACGCAATCGATGCCGATGAAGTCGCGCGTTATGCTGGCCCGGTGGTGGAGCAGGCGATTAACCAGATCATCCAGGTCACGCCGATGGAGAAGATCAACGAGCACATTCACGACATCGTGGAACTGGTGAAGGAACACCTGGCCTCGTTCCTGGGCGTTTACGGCATCACGTTGAACGATGCCAAGGTGCTGATCCTGCCGAAGGACGAGCGCATGCGCGAGCTCATTTCCCTGCGCGCCTTCGGGCTGTCGGAGCTGGATGCCGTGCGTTACTACGTTGCACTGAAAATGGCGGAAAAGGGTCTGGTGTCCGCACCGAACATGGCGGTGGGTCAGCCGTTCTCCATCGGCGGCCACACGATGGGCACGTTCCCGGTTCCGGGCGCAAGCTGAGTCCGTTTCCACCCGGCCGCACCCTGGAGGTGCGGCCCTTTCATGCTCGGAGTAGCAATCATGGTATTGAAAACCACCGCCAATCCCATTGACGATGCCGGCGTTGCCAAGCAGGTGGCTTCCAATCTGTTTTACGGTTGGGGCTACAACTTCTACCGCCACGAAAACCAGTTGCGCGCTGATGACCTGCTGATCCGCAGCAAGTTGAGCGAGTTGCTGGGGCAATGCCGCGCGCAACTTGCCGCATTGGAATCCAGTTTCCGCAGGGAGCATCTCCCCCCTCCTTCCCGCGAACATCCCTTTCCGGATGCCACGGCAGTAGGTGAGGCCCAAGAGCTTCAACGTGCCCAGAAAGAGATAGAGCGCCTGGAGACAGCCATTCGCACGGCATCGGTTCCCGAGATGGACCGTGTCAACCAGCGCCACCGCAATGAGGCTGACTTGCTCGAGAACCTTGTGTCCGTCGATAGCGATTTGGTGTGGCAAGTGAAAAAGCTGCATGACGCCATCATCGAGCTCGACGACGGGGCGACTGCGGCGAGCATGGCATCGGCACTACTGAAGGCCAGTGGCGTCGACGCTACATGGGAACGTCGAGAGCAAGTGCTCTCGGTGCTCGTGGATTAACGTCGTGGTTTCCTACCGGGTATCCGGGTGGCCAGTGCAATCACGGACAGTTGTGATGCCCTCGAGTTTTACCCGAAGCCGCCAAGGCGTCGCCTTGGATGCTGCGGCTCTTTTTCCGCAACCATGTAACGGTCACAGGGTGCATGCTTGATCTCCAGCCCCGGCTTGCCCCAGACCTGCACATGGCAGCCTTCGGCCGGGCATTGATACTTCGTGCGGGTAACCGGCTTCCGTCGACGATCGGACGGCCACTCAATCACTGGTGCGGCTCCGGCGAGCGTCGGCTCCGGAAGGTTGAGTGGCTTGGGCTCTGTCGCGATAAGCGCCTCCGCTGGAAGGCTGGCGACGAGCTCCGCGCCCAGCACGTCCACCAAAGATGCTGTCAATGACGGACTCTCAAGATGAACGACTTCCTCGCCGTCCTCATTGATCCTTGACGGCGTGATTCGTTCGCCACCCTCCAGTGCGCCAATCGGGATCTCTGCGGGAAATCGATCGACCCAGCGCAGCTGGAAACCACTTGCGATGAGGGCATCCGCCGCGCGATCGAATAACCCCCCTTCGATGATGTAATGATCCATCCGGTCACCGACCTGTCTACCGCCAGGCTGCCCAGTATCCGATGGCATCAATCCCACCGCACGACACATCGCCGACCACTCTCGATTGTGGTAGCCATGACGGCTTGGCGTCCCGATCGCCTCTTGCCACAGATGCACGAGCTCGTGCACCAGCGTGCTGAGCGTCTGCTTGATAGTGCGAGAGGCGAAGTATTGTGGCCCCATGGCAATCTCGTGCGTGATCTGGCCATCGAATCGCGCGTAGCGCCGTGGGGAGAAGAACCCCAGTGTGGCCCGCTCCCGCTGCAGGGTGATCAAGCACGGCGGTAGAACGCCGGCAAACAGTCGTTCGTTGAAGAATTCCATAGCGGACTGAAGATCGGGATACATCTCCGACGTCGCCCGAATCGAAGTTGTCTTCAATCGTTTCGCTGCCATGGCGCATCACCCGTACCTGAACAAGATGGATTGTACACTCCAGATCATTCAGGTGTTTGCTGCAGCGACAACCACTTCCGTCGGCTGGCGGTCCAGCCTAGACTGCGTGAACGAACGTCCACGAGCGACTGTGCCATGCCTTCTTTCCACAACTCAAACTCACTCAGCGAGCGTGCGCCCGCGGTACTCGAGCAGCTGCGCGCCTACCACCACCGCCACCGTGTGCTGCCATCGGTAGCGGAGCTGGCCGAACTGACCGGGATCACCAGCAAGGGAAGCATGACAAAGATCCTCGACGTGCTGGTGGGTCAGGGGCTGCTGTCCAAACTACCCTCCGGCCGCATGAAGCCGGGCGTCGGACTGCTTGGCTTCGAGCTGGGCCGGCCAATGCCGGCGGGCGTCCCTGATACCGGCGAGGCGGCCTACGATGAGCGCATCGCGATCGACGCATATCTCGCGCCGGATCCGTCGGCCACCAAGCTGTTTCCGATCAACGGTGATTCGATGATCGGTCGAGGTCTGATCGACGGCGACATCGCCGTGGTGGCGATGGGTAAGACGGCAAAGACCGGCGACATCGTACTGGCGCGCATCGACGGTACGGAGACGCTCAAGGTTCTGGCTCACGACGGGGCTGGCAATTACCTTCAGCCGGCCAATCCAGCCTACCGGCCGCTGCGTCCCACCACGGAGCTGTCAGTGCTCGGGGTCGTGACCGGAACCTTCGGGCGACGGTAATCGGAGCACCTGGTATGTCGGCAGCACGGAGCCAATCGGAGCCGGTCCTCACCATCCCCGGCGTCTGGCGCGCGCGGACGACGGTGCGTCGGGCCACTGTGCCCACCGGATACGCCGCGCTGGACGCGGTTCTGCCTGGCGCCGGCTGGATGCCTGGCACGGTTGCCGAGTTGCACGTCGTTGCCCCGGGCGTCGGCGAACTGCGGCTGGTCACGCCCGGCTTGG
>Ga0307375_10000374_pt1 | contig 58575 bp, 71 predicted proteins | sample TR1MG_FD_202531 | JGI IMG/M metagenome (GOLD analysis project Ga0307375, IMG submission 202531) | Soil microbial communities from Risofladan, Vaasa, Finland - TR-1 | ecosystem: Environmental > Terrestrial > Soil > Coastal area > Acid sulfate soil | place: Finland: Risofladan, Vaasa | collected...
AAGAATGTGGTATAAGCGTTCTGGTGATACTTTTCTTGGTGGACATGCTATGTGTATCGTTGATTACGATGATTCAAGAGATGGATTTATAATACGTAATTCATGGGGTGATGATTGGGGTGATAGTGGCTATACTCTTATGAAGTATGAAGATTTTAATCTTGCTTATGAGTTTTGGACAACTATAGATGAAAAATCAAATCCTGAACCAAAACCTGAACCTGATAAAAAAACATGGATTGAAAAATATTGGTGGATAGTATTAATTGGTGTAGCAATAATTTTTTTAACTTTTTTTATATTGTGAAATTATCAGGAATATATAAGATTCAAAGTATTATAAAATCAAATAGATGTTATATTGGTAGTGCTGTTGATATAAGTGATAGATGGAAAGTTCATTTATGTTTATTACGAAAAGGAAATCATCATTCAATTAAATTACAAAATCATTATAACAAATATGGGGAAACTGATTTTCATTTTTCAATATTACTAAACTGCGAAAAAGAAGATTTAAAAAAGGTTGAACAATATTTTATTAATTCGTATTTACCTTGGTTTAATATCAATAAAAATGCAGATAATCGATTAGGGACCAAACAGTCAGAAGAATCGAAAATGAAGAGTTCAATTTCAAATAAAGGGAAACATAGCGAGAAAAAAGGCCCTCAGTCTATAAAGCATAGACAAAATATAACTAAATATGCAAGTAGTCGTCCAATTGAACATAATTATAATATAAGTAAGGGAAGAATAGGTATCATCCCTTGGAATAAAGGGTTGACTAAAGAGACTGATGAAAGGATAAATAAACAAAGTGAAACACAAAAAAAATTAATAAGAACAGAAGAACATTGTAAAAATATAAGTAAAGCAAGAATGGGTATTATACCTTGGAATAAAGGATTGAAAATAAAATTATGTTCGTAGTATAAACTTAATAATTAAAATTATGTCAAATCAATTTTTCAAAAACTTATTAATGGTACTAATGTCGGTAGTCGTAACAGCATTCAGTACAACTCCGCTTGACACAGCATTATTGATTATATCTTTAATCAGCGCAACACTTATTTATGTTGGCAAAAATGCTTTTTTACCAGCATTAACATCGGTTACGGCATCCGGTACATGGAACTGGAAAAACGTACTTTCAGGATTGTTAATTGCAATTGGTAACGGCATTCTTGACGGTGCGGCAATGATCATTCTTAATGGGGTGATTGATGTAAAGAAATTATTATTATTGACTCTGTCAATCGCACTTACTTATTTTGGTGCAACTGTATTTAATGGACCTACCAATCAAACAAAAATTAAACTTGCAGCTTAGAGAAATATTATTTAACTTAGCGGTATAAATTTTATAAAATTAAGCAGCATGAAAAAAATTCTAATTTTGGTTGCTATGTTAACGATTACGTTAACAAGCTATTCTCAGGAATCCCTTCGGTCATTCCATCCATTTAGGACAGTAGAACCATTTCCGGTCATAGACCAGGGTCAGGGAAGAAGTATGGTGTATTCCGATGTGACAGAGAAGCCTTTCAAATGGGCTTGGCGATTTGATGCTACTATGGCAGTTCAGGAAGTAACTCGTAATACTATTACGAAAGAGTGGACTACCACAACATTTAGTGCGATAGGGCCAGCAATAGGCGTCCAGAAGCTTATTCCTCGATCTAAGACAGATCCTACTCCGGTTAATGTATTCGGTGCTAGTTTGGGTCTTGCTTTAGGTAGGAATATTCTCGAACCAAATGTTGCAGAATTAAAAGGAATACTGGCTTTGAGTATATGGGAATATCTTAAACTTGGAGGCACATACACAGCGAATCCCCCTCCAGATATAGGGAAACTTGGTTTCTTTGTTGGAGGAGGTATAACATTCTAATCAGAGTTTGCTACAATGAAAAAGCCAGGCCGTTAAAGCCTGGCTTTTTGCTTAACATTCTGACAAATGTTCCACTAAGATCGAGTGGACGATTTAACCTCTGATCACAAAGGTATGAATAGTATCGGAATAATCAAATTATTTTTTTAACATTTATTGCAACTGTTTTTGAATTAAATCCCAATACTTTTTTGTGGCTTTTTTCTTCATGCCTTTTGCTCCACCATTCCACTCTCTCGAAATTCGCTCTGAATCCCGGTAATCAAGCTGGCTGGCATAGTGCATAAATACCTCTCTCGAATATTCCTCAACCCACATGAAAGTAACATTATACTGTTTCCCTGTTTGTTGGTAGTAATCATTGAGTCTGTCTTGTCGCACCTGTACTCTTCCGTAGCTATGCTGTTTCAAATTCTTATCACCAATGGCATTATCATCAAATCTTGATTCAACGTAGCCAGTAGCATCCCAAATCTTTTCATAAGGATTGATTTGAGGTAGTCTCTCAATATATAGCACATTACCTAAGGTAGGTGCAAATAATTGAAAGCTAAATAGTGATATAAAGATCATCATTAACATTTTCATCATATTTAATTTGGTAAATACTATGGAGTTATAAACCACAAGGACTGTGGTGAAGTATATTAAGATGATGCAAGATAACCATTATTAATTAAATGACCAAATTAAGGGGCAGGAGGACCAAACAGGATATCTCCAAGCTCTTTTATTATTTCCTTGTAATGCGAGCTCGGATCTCTGTCTGCTCTTATATCTAATTCATGCTGTATCTCCCTGAGCCTTTTCATGTCATCATGCTTCAGGACATAGCCGGTGAGACTGAATTCAACATGATCAGGCCGGGTAGGATTATCATGAAATGCAGGTTTCTTCTCCTCAGACATTTTAAGATGATCATCCCCGGTTAATGCTTTACCCCATTTAATGTATAGCTCTTTTTTGATTATTTCAGGCAGCTCGGGAATTTCCATCTCGGTAGCTGTCAATACGTGTGTTGCTGTTACTTTTTTCATGATACTATTCTTTATCGGTTACATAATCCCAAACGTCCCAGGCTAATAATATCAGCCCCCATACAAATATGGCAACTATAGGCCAAAGTTTTACAAATAATCCTTCCATGATAATTTATTTATTGGTTAGTACAAAATCATATTTCCATACCCAGGGGTTCTCTGTCCATGAGGAGAATCCATGTATCTTAATCCACCAGTTCTCAAATTCTGCCCTGTCCCTGCATCCTTCCAGTACTGCATCAGCCTCTGTTATGTCATGAGCCCTCTCTACAGATACTTCTTTGATCTTGGTAAAGTATCGGGCATACATCTCTGGCATGAATAATTTGTTCTTCCAATGATAGGTATTCTTTGAATTAACGGAAGAACCATAAAGGTACTCTACATTCTTTACTCCTCTAAGAGTTTCTATCACATGAATATTCGGAGCATACGGCTCCTTCAGGTAAACGATCTCCCCGGGCCGGTACCTTGGATATATAAATTTACGATTGTACTGATCATTAATAACCAGTAAAGATGGACCCTGTGGAGGTCCGCATGGCCCACTCCTTTCGTATTTATATCCTTCTGGTATATTAACCAACCTCCTCGTCTGGATCTTCTCCCCTGACACAACCTTGTTGAACAGGGGCTCTTTGTAGCAAATACCTTTCATTGCTTTATAGGGATTGGATGAAAGAGACGATCCCAAAAGTTTTGCTTTGCTATCTTACTGAGCTGAGTATTAAGATCATTAACCTGTTTTTGCAGACTGCCAATAATATTATCTTTGGTATTTTCTTTCTGCATATTTGTTACAAGTTTAAGCTTGTGCTCGTATTCTGTTTTAAGGGTCTTTATCGCCTCGTCCTTCTCGCTAAGCTTCTTGCGATAATCAGTGATCTGCCGGTCTCTCTCATTTAACTGATCCTGTACCTTTCTGCTTTCTTCTGATCTAATGGGGCCAATCACATCTTCTAAATTGATATATGTATGAGGGTATATTGACCAATCTTTCCGGGGATCTATTCTATTCATCCCTAATCTAACATCATAGCTTTCTTTATAAGCAGCTACTCGTTCCCGAACCTCTACCTTAATCATCTTTTGTGAAGTTTCGAGTACTGATACCTTGTATTCCTCTTGCTCTAGCTTTGTTCTCAGGGCATCAAGCTCTGATAATGGCATTGTTACATCTGCATTCATAATAATAGATTTAAGTAAATAATTAAATTATATGTCATTCTTAATGATTTAATAAATAATGCTCAAATGCATGCTGAGTATCTTCTGTGACATTTATTAATTGTTCTATCACAAGATAAGGGTCGTCTAACCTCACCAGCATCTGCACTACCTGATGAAACAGAGCAGATTGTTTGTATTTTTCTTCTCCATTCGGGAATTTTGCTAAAATCTCGTTTGTTTTACGGTATTGTTCTTCTCGTGTCATTTCGGAAACTCTTTACATTTATTGATTTAGTTCATTCATTTTAAAATAGTTTTAATTATATTAATAACTCTATCTATGCAAGTACCAAGCAGGGCTGCAGAGCCCAGGAAAGCGAGGATTGAAGGAATCCCATTTAAGGAATAGGTTATATCCATTACGAATATAAGTAGCAGAAATAGTCCCAATAGGACTACAAGTGCCATGAGTGCTATAATAAGTATTGCCGGTAGTAGTATTTTCATAATTTATTTTTAATTGAACTCCATAGTGCCTTTCTCCGGCTTTTCATTTGATTTTGGTATCTTACCGTCACGCATGGCTTTTGCACCGATTATTTTTCCTATTGCAATTCCCCTTTCATAATCCCCACATATATTTTGTTCTGATTCATCATAAGCCCATTTCTCAATATCCTCATCGCTTACAAGTTCTACTGGCTTGAGATACCAGTCAATAGTAGCCATCCAATCAGCTATTGATTCAGGATCATAAGGATTATATTCAAGATACATTACGCATTTACCATATCTGCTTTTATCAAAAACAATATATGTTGTATGTTCTTTCGGCAAATCAGCCTCGGTTTTGATAAAGACTTTTTTGTATGTTTCTTCTTTCATGGCTTAATAATTAATCTTATTTCTGCGATACTTAAATCATCCAAAAGTCTTTCAATCCTTGCGTCTGTTAATAATACAGGCACAGTAAATTCATTCTTTTTGTAGTCGTAATACCTAAATTGATATTCACAATTATTTTTCATTGCTAATAGTAAAAGTTCTTTCATGGCTTATGTTTTTTAAGTTCTTCTCTACGGCGGTGCATTGCTTTATGTGTTTTATATCCCCATTGATGATATTCTTTCTTACAAACAGGACAAGTAATAAATTCTTCTTGCGCTCTCTCACGCTCAAATAATATCTCTATCACCCACTCTGTATTCTTTACATCTACTGGGTATTCTTTTATTTTTTTACCATATAGAATAACCCTCCACCCTAACCGACCTTCTTTATTAAGCATTTCAACTAAACTTTCCTCAACACTGATTAATTCAATTTTATATTCGTATTCTTTCATGGCTTATAGTTGTTAATTCTCATATCCCTTTAAAGCATTGTATGATTTAATCATATCAATAGTATCATTTTCTGACATTGCTTTCTCTGCATTAATAACATCTAACTTCATCATGGTAGCTGCAAATAAACCCGCATTTTTTGGTAGGGATTCATATTCAGGAATCATTTCCCGAACTCTCTGAATTTCTTTAAGTAATCCACTAATTAAATTTTCTTCTTCTTTCATTTCGTCTCTCCTTTCCATTCCATAAACATCTTGAAATCAGAGGCTAATTCTTCGGCAATCTGACTTTTAACTATTGCTGGCACATTTACCATTGATTCAGATGACATACTTAATATGTTAAATATATGTTCTTTCATCGCATCTGTTTTTGAATTTTCTGCCAGTAAATCTTTGTAGCCTTTAATTTTAACGTGAGTGTTCCTGAAATCCTGTGAACTCTTTAAACATTGTAATTTCTTCTTTTTTATTATCAATATTTATAAGTATTTTGTCTTTACTCAACATAAATGTATATCCGCCTGCTGTATGATGTTGCCCTCTTAATACAAATCGAATAAGACGTGAATGAATACCTAAACAGCGTGATGCTTCCCGAATACTTTTAAATCTCCCTTTCTCAACTCCATTGCGAGTCATTGCAATTATTTCTTCTGAATCCTTTGTAAAGTGATTAATCCCAATATCCAGGGCCTGACGAATGAACCACCGGTAAGTATTTACATGATCTATCTCACCTGTTACCTTAACCATTTCAAAGGCTAATTTATTTATAACTTCCATGTGTGTCATTTCTTTGAATTTTGATGTGGATATACTTTATGAGTAACTGCCATAGTAACTGCTTCCAGTTCTATTGCTGGTTTCGGGAAGATTACCTCTTCTTTAGCTATAAGATCTAGTACATATTGGGCCCTGGTCATATAATCTTTCTCTGATTTCATGTGCTCCTGTGCCTTTGTGCTGGCATACCTCATTGCTGCAATCTTGCGACCAGTAATCTTAGTGAGCTCTCTCCAGCTGTATTTCTTGACCTTAATCATCACATAGAAATAAAACTTTCTGGCATTTGCATACGGTACTTGTCTTTCCCCTGGTATCCGGGGCCTCGTCCATTGTAATGAATTGGTGCCCACATATTCTTTATCAACGATATCAGTGCTACCAAGAACCATATTTTCGGGTATTTCCCATGCCTCGGCTATTATCTCCGTTATTCTCTTTTTCCCTTTAACTCTGAGAAAAGGATATTCAAGCAGAGGCACCACGTATGCGCTTGGTCCTGATTTTCGATTAATTTGCTCATTCATCCTATCATAATTTTTAGTGGAATTGGAATAGTCTGTTCTATTGGCCTCCATAAGTGAAGTACATATGGATGTCGATTAACGTATTCACTCTTCGAAGGATGATATTGGATAACACAATCCTCATCATCCCAAAATAAAGATTTAATATAGCACATTTCATCCCAAGACGGACATCGAATCACTATTTTCCTTTCAGGAAGTGATAAACTAACGGATACATGCTCCCATCCCATTCCATCAGAGGCTAATGTCCTATATTGAAGCACATTCTTTTTATGGTATGGAATTATAAATAATCCATTATTCCCATAGCTTTCATCCGATTTGTAAACTGGATCAGTCGTATTTCTATATTGATTTGGTACGTGAAACATTTTTACGGTCTTAAACTATTTCCTTTAAACTCAATAATCTTGCATAGCCGGTTAAGCCGGTCTATAGTACGATCCCCATACCTCTGTATGAATTGTACTGAGGACAGGTTAGAGGATATGATCAGGATATTAAGATCCTGCTCAGCAACATTGATGATCTCATTGAATGATTCAAATTTCTCTCCGTAATTATTGACCATTGACTCAGTGCCAAGCTCATCTATATACGAGAACTTCCATTTCCGGTATAACTCGTAATTCCAATTATCATGAATCGGAGATTTAGAGGGGAGCAGTGATGCATGGAATCCCGGAAGGTATTTTCCTGCTGCAATAAAAACAGGTATGAGTACTCCCATTATGATCTTGCTTTTTCCTCTGCCACAGTCGCCAAACATAAATAATCCCTTCCCCTGATTATCTGCCATCCAATCAAGTACCTTTTCATACTCTGACAGCCACAGTAGAGGGTGCTGCTTGGTTATCGTTTTGTCATACCTTGTAAAGCATTCAATGAATACAGGCTTCATCATATCCCTTGATCCAAGAGATATATTTGTTGGTCTGCACTCATAGGGTCCGTTCTCGGACAGCCTTGCAAATGCCTTGTTGATTTTATCTAAGTGTTTCGGGTCAATAGGTTCCATATTACTCTGTTTTAAATTTTGCTGGTACTTTCCCTGATACAAAGTTTTGCCCGGGATGCTGGCCTCGTTCAATACCTTTCTCTTTTTTCTCTTTCCTTTCTCTGTCCTCCCAGGTATGCACAGCTTTTTTCCAATCCTTAATTGGATGGCGTGATTTTCCATATACCCAACCTACCGTTTCATAGTGATTAAGGAAAGCGATGGGATCAACTTCGTTTTTTCTCTCATTACAATACGCTGCAACCTCCTCAACGCTTGGAGGTTTAAAAACTTTGGCCTTGGGTGCTTTCTTCTTTCGAATATTCGATTCTCCGGGGGTTGAGGTACCATCTGGAACCGGTTTCCCGGGTTTTTTACCTGATTTCTGCTTTTCGCCATTTATGGTTTTTGGGTCTTTACCGTAATAAATGCCAAGATTCTTTGCCCTGGATTCTTTGAATCTACTCTTTTTTATCATCTCATGATCTAATCTCGTATTGTAATACAAACCATGTTCATCTATTGATAATTTTTCGAATACCTTTGGGTAATTATGCCCTTCACAGAATGTAATTACTTCATCATGCGTTAAACGACCAGTTTCAAAGATCATAGCCAGAACGTCAATATAGGCTCCTCTCTCCGCTTGTGTCATCTTTCTGGTACTTGTATAGTAATTGCCAAAATAAAAAGGTATAGATGGATCTTTTAGCTTTGTCATAAACCTGTTTTTAGTTCAAAAACTACTTTGCTCCCCGGGCCTGAATCGAACAGGCAAGAGCTCCTCCCCGGGGATAACCATTAAACTTCTATGATCAGAAGTTCAGGCATGGCCTCCTGAATCTTCTTAATCTGCTCATCAATGATCTTATTCTTTTCTACAGCAATATAATCATTGACCTCCGGGGATATCAGGCTGCAATTAAGGCTCTCTGCATTGATATTTATTTCAACCTCAAAGGTAATGGCTGGTTCTCCTTTAAAGATAGGCACAACGAGCTGAAAAGATGCAGGGATGTTTGAATCTACGGCCTGTGATTTGTGCATGGTGTAGTTTGCACGATCATCTGAATGCTTCTCAACTTCCTTGTCAACCTTTGCTTTAAAACTTCTCAGTTCCTTTACAAGCTTCATTGCAGTCTCCTTATCCTTAAAGGCAGACCGGTTCATCTTGAACAGTTCAGCTAGGGCAGTAGTCGTTAACTCTTTCCCGGAATTAATGCCAAACTTGACAAAATCCTCATGTAGTTCTAATTTCCCGATTATTTTATCAGGATCTTCACTTTTCGGATCGACAAAGAGTGCGATTACCATATTCTCCCGATCAATCGCGATATGTGCTTTTAAAACAGATTTACCCTCAATAGATCCATATTTAGGGAAATAGGCTTTCTGCTTCTCAATGTACCGAAATGGAGTATCAATATTCCCGGATAGATTCATAGCAGGAGCAATAAACTCATCTCTTGCTGTACCTTCCCGGAGAATGATCTCATTGCCGGTTAGTCCATTAATTACAATTTGTTCTGTTTTCATACTTTATTATTAGTCGTTAGTACCTTCTCTATTGATAGAGAATATTGTTTTCTGCCTTTCGCCTGGCAGGATCGGCCTCTGATAGACAAGTTCCCCATCAGCATTGTAATAGCCCACTTCATCACCTTCAGTTATGATAAAGCATTTCTCATTAACAAACTCAGCCTTGTTTTTGATGTTCGTTAACAGAAGCTTAGTTTCATCTTTTAAGGGCTTCATCCTTTGCTTGAATGAATCCTTAATAGTATTCAGCTCATCCTCCAATGCATTGTAGTCAAGCATTGTCGTTGAAAGATCATCCTTAAACACTCGGATCTGCTCCGGAGTGAAAGGCTTAGTGTAGGAAAAGTTCTCAATCCTGTCGGCTGAGCTTTCAAGAGTCTCCTCCCTTTCCTTGGCACCTACGTTTTGTAACAATCGTTTTTCCATATAAATAAAAGTGTATTAGTGATTAAAATATTGGTTCCTGATGGATCGGCTTCCAGGATTTCTGTTTCTTCTTCTTGTCAAACCGATGTTTTAGCTCGTAAGGGAGATATTCCCCAAACTCCCTTATCATATTAACCTTGGCAAGTTTATGATGTTCTGCTTTCACATCAAAATCCTTTGCCAGTATGTTCCATGCTGTTCCCCGGCTTATTCCTTTATTACATAAGCTTGCTCTGGTCCAGTTCGTAATGCTGCTCTTGGCATTATCAAACATTTGCTTCAGTTGATCATTAGAGACCACATCTGCTATCTGCCTTGCGAGTGGTCTGTTCATGGCTTACTCGCAATAAGAATAGTGACAATGAGGGCAGCCTGTAATTAATTCTGAAGAAGCCCTTTCAACTGAATAACCGGATTTATATTTATCTCCCCATTGGGTATAAATATTTCTATGGCAGTTATAGCATGATCCATTCCCCGGGGCGAAGTGAGGATAGTCCTTTTCTTTGCAATAAGCTTTTTGTGCCTCACACGCTTTTTGCACATCAAATGTTTCTGTTTTTGTACTCATAATCAATAAGGTGTTAAGTTTTGAAATTAAGGTTTGCGAATTCTCCATGATATTGCTTGGCTGCTATATCATAGGCTCTGGCAGCATCTTCTTCAATCATAAAGAATCCTAAATGAATTCTTCTGCCTTTAATATAAATACATGCTCTGAATTTAGATTTATATTTCTTCCCCGAAAATGTTACTCCGAGATATTTAGAATAGCCATAAGGAGTTGTATTTATCCGATTCTGCGAATGAGTAGCATTCCTAATATTGTGCCTTTGGCAGTTTAATCCGTTGTGATCCTGATGATCTGTTAATTTTCCTTTGGGCGTGTTAAGAATTTCTCGGTGCATGTAAATAGTCTTTTGCTTCCCATTAATTCGCTTAGACGCCCTCGTTGCATAATAAGTATTTTTAAACCTACTTGCGCACCACTTCCAGACATTCAGCCAATCATAGTCTGCATCGTCAACTTGGGCAAATTTGCCTTGAGATAATGTAATAAGTTTCATATTGTCGAACATTTGATAAATCCGAACGAAAAAGAATTGGAAGGGGCGTTCGGTTCCCCTTATCAGCAAGTAGCTAATCTTGCCTATCCAATTCCAAAGGTATAAAGAATTATCCATCTTTAATACGGTAGATGATTAAAATCAATCGTCAGTTCTTTGTCTGCTGCAATGGTAGTTTTGCAGAATTCGCCAGAGATCTCTGTAACGAATCGGGCTTCATCCGAATTTGCAGAACTTAAATGGAGAAGCACAATGTTCATTACATTTGATAAGTCCAAAGAGCGAAGTATATTTTTGGCTGTCTCCAATTCTAAATGTGTATAAAGCAATCGAGGTCTCATAACAGGGCTTAATCTGCCATTAATAATATTGTTTTCAAGAATCGAATCTTCGTAATTCACTTCCAGGAGGATCTGATTAAGGTTCTTAAAAGTATATGGAACCGTATAGGTATCTGTGACAAAGAGTATATTTCCGGAAGAAGGATGATTAATGTGAAAACCTAAGCAATAACAATCATGTTCAACTTCAAATCCAATAATTTTAAAGTTTCCCATCTTGTATCCTTTTTCGGGAATGACAACTTTTGCCCGGAAATGGGAGATTGGAATATTGTGAGAAGCAAACACATCTTCACTTGATAATACCCTGATTCCCGCAGCCATAACGTCTTTAATGCTTTTAGAATGATCCCTATGCCTATGAGTTGATAAAGCCCCCACTACTTTAGCTATGTTATAATTCAATGCCTTCTTAATTTGATTAAAGGGGACACCGCATTCTACTATAAGTGCTTCATCTCCTGCATCTAAAATGTAACAATTACCGACTGATCCCGATGAAACTATTTTAAGAACCATGATTTAGTCATTAGTAAATTTCCATTTATATCCATAAGCTGATTTGCGCCAACCGCGACAACAGGCATATACGTTTCTAAAGTCAAAACCAAGAGCCTGCTGAATAGAACGAGAATTATCCCACTTACATAAAAACTCTCCAGATAGCAATAGTTGATTTATCTCTCTTGATTTTGGATTATCTTTGCCAACCCTTCCCGTCATTGTTCCGGGTTGCCCAAGCACCCTGTGTTTATGGGTCTCGTTCTCTGACTTAGTGGCCCATTCTAAGTTGGTTACATAATTATTACTTTTAACCCCATCTTTATGGTTGGTTGCATACTTATTTTCAGGATTAGGTATAAATGTAAGTGCTATTAATCTATTAACTCTATAAAGTTTTGGTTTGTCATTACAAAGATGAAGAATTAGATAACCTTGTTTTTGTTTAGATTGTTTAAGAATGCGACTATGAGATGAATTTCTAAATCTTAATGACTTAATTCGACCCTTTGTTGAAGCCTGGTACCTTCCGTTAAATCCCGGAATCTCTTTCCATATTTCCTGTTTCTCCATTGCATTAAATAATAAAGCCCCTACGGTAGAAGGCTTATCGGTCATACCTTGCGGGATGATCGCAACTACTTTCAGGGCGTTAATATTTCTTTTTTTGGTCATGATATAACCGATAAGCGGTACAAATATAAGCAATTTTGGTTTAATATCCTGGTTCTCCCGGTCCTTTGTCTTCCTGTTCTGCGCTGTGAGATCCTGAATGCTCATTATGTCGAGCTTCATTCTCAAGATCAGAAAGGTTCCCCTGTCGTCCTGGGGCTTCTTTCATCTGTTCGAGCTGTTCTTTTGGAACATTATCATTAACCTCCTCAAAAGTAGTATCGTGAATATCGAGCTGCTTCTTCCCTGATCTCTCTTTGATAGCCTCATCCCTCTCTTTTACCGGCCTGTTTTGATCATCCTCTGATATTATCTCGGAATCATCACTTGAACCAATCAGGTTATTGGTTGCCCTGTTGATTACTGTTCTGCGGCACATACGATCAGTGAATCCTTTATGTGCAGGTGAATCTCCTTTTGTCGCTCCCATCATCCATGCCTGTTTGAGCTGAACAATGGTCATGATCTCTACACCGGTTGAACCATCATTGAAGACAACAACAGCGTATGCACCTTTGATCTTTGCAATATCCTGATTGTCGAGACTTAGTGCATGCTTGATAATTCTTTGTCTGCCATTGGTGATATCTACCTCATATTGAAATTCATCACCTTCATAGATACATTGGGCATTGACCTCTTTCACATCAGCATCACGCCTTGCCAGAAGGATATGTCCCCGGTAGTCAGGCTGCCATTTAAGTTCAAACTTGTCAGTAGCCTTGTTTTTGTACGGGATGAAATAGCCCTGCTTCTTCCATATGCTGAGGCCATCAATGCACATCGCCATGATTGAATTGGCAATAGAGGGCAGGGTACATTTATCAATAAGGTATATTCCATCCTTATCGGCAGCCTCTGCCAGAAATAGCATAGCTCCTTTTACCGCATTCTCCTTTGAGTAATTTGGAGGGAATGTAATATTTCCGGTTTCCTCCAATGTCTGAAGATGCTCAAGAGTCTTAACTGCTACCTCATCCAATCTTTGTTTCCGGTTGGATGGGGGTGTACTTGTTGCAGGTACGCTCCCTGCTGTTTTTTTGTCTGTCATAATATTAAATGTATTAAATGGTTTATCCAAATATCAATGGGTTATCCAAAGTTACGTATAATTTCACCATCTGAGCCTTTGTAGCGATAAACTCATTGGTGCTTTCAGCGTTATCAATAAAGATAGGGGCAATGATGCCATGAGCTCTTGACATGGTGTTAATAATATCAAGTCCGATGTTGATTTTTGCAGCTCTGTTAAGATCTGAATAGGGTACCCCTTTATAAGATACTTCGCAAGTCTCGACAAGCTGACCATTGACCTGTAAATCAAACATCTTGAATTTAGCATGATCAAACAGGCTGTTTATCTGCTCCTCGAGCATGGTGATCTTACGAAATATAAAAGCATCAATGGTAAACTGCATCTGTTCCAGATCAGCGATCTCCTGAGAGAGCTTTGTCTGCTGTCCTTCCAGTTCTGCTCTTCTGCTTTCAGCTTTTTGTATTGCATCACGCTTTGCGAGCCTTATTTTCTTATCGTCTAAAGAGTTACGAGCAAAGACGATCTCTTTCTCAATATCAGAAACATCAACAGCTTTGATTTCCCCAAGCTTTTTAAGGGTGCTTTGAAACATTTCTAAATCAGTCACCATCTGTTGGTATTCTGCATGCGCTGCAAGCCTCTCCTCCACTGTGCCGGTTTTTAATGGCTGGTCAGCCTCTGTTAGTCGTATGCGCACAGCTTCCCGGTCCGTATTCAGCTTATCAATTTTTTTAGTCAGCTCGTCAATCTGAGTTTGCTTGCTTTCGATCTGGCCTTTGATCTTCAGGCCCTTTTCTTTATTCTGAGCGAGAGCGGAATTCTTTTCCAGGTTAAATTTGGCAATAGCTTCTTCTGTGCTGCTGTTTAACATATCTTCAGGCAGTATCTGATGGCAATTAAAGCAAAGAGTATTATCCTCACTGGATTTAAAGACTCTTTCATTGATAGCTTTCCAATCATCGATCAGGATGTTGCGCTTAGCCTGTAGCTCTGCAAGTTCCTCTTTATTATCTGCCAGGGTATTGGTAGCACGTCCAATCAGCCCTTCATAGTCAGCCAGGTTGTTCTTGATCTCCTGTACTTTCTGCTGATGGGTATGATATTCTGATCTTATGGAATTCTCGATTTCATTCTTAATGGCAGTCATGCGCTGGCTCCAGGTATTTATATCGGATTGCAGGTCTGCCCGCTTTGTTGACTCTCCTTCCACACTGGCAAGCTTATCAGTCTTTTCAGTCTCTTTGCGCCTGATGAATGCTTCTGCTGCCGATATGCTTACTTCAAGATCAGTCCAGTTTTCAGCCTCCGGCATTCCCCTGTTCACTTCATCCACTCTTGCAGGTATAAGATCAAGTTCCTCTTTCAGTTTACGTTTTTCGGAAGCTATCTGTTTCATGTAGTCCTCGATAGTCTTATCCCGGGTTATAATCTTCATCAGCTCATCAAATTTGCCCTGCTGCTTCGTTTTAAGGGGTATGGATTCAATGATGCCCTCATTTGTTACTTCCGGTATCAATGCAAAGAGTGAAGCCCTCTGAGTAGTCCAGTCAAGGCCAGGGAAGTAATTAGGGTTAGTCAGTAGTTTGAACAGTGCCTCAGGGCATAAACTATCAATCTTATCCATGTACTCTTTCTGAGTGCATGGCACCCTATCGACATTATAGATTGTTTCATTGCCGGTAAATTCAGCCTGTGCCTTACCCCTGGGCTTCTCCCATTTCTCCCGGAAGGTTCTTTTCAGGATCATGGTCCTTGGGACTTCATTGTCCTCCCCATGCCAGACATGAAGCTTTCCGATTACTTCATGGTCCAACATTGGAATTACTTTCCCATTTTCATCAAGAGTCTTTATCCCGAACTTTTTCCGGTCAGTAGAATCCTTTCCGAACATCAGCCAGAGCCATGCATCAACTACAGTTGTTTTGCCGGTCTCGTTTTCACCTTTGATGGTGGTGTCATCCGTAAAATCAATAGACAAAGACTTTAAGCCCTTGAAATTGACGATAATAAGTTGCTTTAATTCAATTTTCATATTTTAAATTTTAATACCTTATTTTAAATCCTGTCTTAACCTGAATCCCTGTCATCAGTGCGGCCTGTTCTACCTTCAGCCTGATGGGAGGGAAGGTATAAATTACTTTCCTCTTGCGTATGGCAACATAATGGCCTACAACAGTATCAACTGCGATCTCGTCTATCACAAAACGGATCTCGTCAAAGGTAAGCCGTTGTCCCTTTGGCAGTATCTTACGAACAGCGATTGTTATATCTTCACTCTGCATTTTAAAGTTAATGTATTAGTGCTGCATGACATAGAAATATATCGGGAACCATTTCTTTTAGATAGGTCAGGTCAACAATAATAAACCTGCTTATTTCCCCTGAGGAGGTTTGTAATAGTAGAATGTCACCAAGAGTAAGTCTCCGGTTTTTAAGAATCCCAACAATATCATAGACCAAGCCATTTCTTAATGTTGCTACTATTTTGGCAGATCCTTTATCAGTTGAGACAGTTAAGTCAATTTCCTGAGGATATTCCTTCCTGATCTGGCTGATGTACGTGGATAACTCGCTCTCGTTGCATCTAATGAGGAACTGGAGCAGGTTTTTCTCCGGGGATGGTCTCCTGTCAATTAACCAATACGGTAAGTTTAAGATCAGGACAACAGCTAATCCAAATAAGATTGTAAAGATACATAAGGATCGTTCAAAAACAGACACCTCTGCAAATTGAAGGATCAATAGTATTACAATCACTAGACCGCCCCAAGCATACAGGGCAGTCAGTCTTAATGATTTGTCGTCTTTCATCCCTCGTCCTCCACTTCTTTATCTTCTTCTTTTGCCGGGACCTGGTAATCATCATTCAGATCTTCGAATTCCTCTTTAAGTTTATGCTCAAAAGTATCACAATGACGTTTGCACCTTTGCAGGAAACGAATAGCCTCCTCGTTGATCTGTGTCTTTAGCTTCTCTGGGATTTTGTTATTGCCACTTTGGTTGGTTCTTGATCCATTTTCAGGATAGATATCAATTACACTGCCTCTGTTTGGTGCTACTAATTCGAGATTGTTTATAAGGCCAAACTTCTCTTTTAGTTTCTGCACTGACTCAACTTTCTCTGTCAGGTCAAGCCCTTTCATAAATGCTTCTTTTTTCATATGGCTATTTATAAAGTGGTAACAGACCATCAATAAGGTTCAAGCGCATCTGCATCTGGTTAATTTCCACCTGAAGGCTTGCTTTTTCTTCTTCCAGGAGAGTGACAAGTTTTGGATATTGTGAAGAATCCTTGACAGTTGGAGGTATTTCTTCTTTCTTGTCTGGCTCTTTTGAAATGGTAATCTCGGTATGTTTGGTCTCAATTGGAAGATCATGCTTCTTTTTGCAATACTCTTTGAGAGATAATCCTGAGTTTATCCACTTCAGTACTTTACCCCATACGGTATTCCCTAATCGGGCCCAATAGTTCTTATTAAAAAGGTAAGATACCTGTACCGCAGTCAGCCCAATGCTGTCTCCTGCTTCTTTTTTTGATAAATGTTCTTTCTTTAATGCCGAAAGAAACTTATCTGCCGTAATTTGTTTTGAAATTTCATTCATCATAATAAAGTATTAATTAATAAGCGGTTATAATTCATTTCAATGCTATTAACCATTCCTGATAACCTGCATTGAATGCTATCGGATCATTTGTCCGCATCCATGTACCCCAATGGATTGTGGAGGCAGGAATCCTGCCTCCATTACTCCATTTATCGTCCTCCGGAATGCCTAACTCGTTCAGGTATTCCTCATAAGCTACCCTTGTATTGGGTGCTGTCTTATATTCCAGTGGTCGTGCCATTATAATAGGTTTAAAATGTTACTCCAAATATAAATCCACCTTCCCATTTAATAAAATCCATAGTGAATCCGACATTGAACCATTTGATTCTTGCTCCAACTCCCATGTCAACGGAGAGTGGGAATAAAACCTTTCTATTAATGTCATCAAAGTATTGCGTATTGCCATAATGATGATATGACAGGCCAATGGAATACAGCAATGTTGTGCGATTCATTGTGTCTGGTACATACCGGATAGCACCTGCTGACAGCTTAATGTGGTCGTCTATGCGCTGAACGTCATCAATCCGGTAGTTGCCATAGCTTACTCCGGTATATAGCCCTAAATTGCTTATTTGCCTGTCATAGCGCAAGCCCAAGGCCATATCTGTAGGATTATGAGTCAGCCAGAGGGTATTCCTCTGGCCTGTTGCCTGTAGGGAGGCAAATAACAGTAGTATAAATAAGAAGTGCTGGTAAGCTCCGAATACTCTTATCATCTGCTTGCGCTCTTTCTCCCTTACAGCTGTTGCAATGGGGGATAAATCATCGGGCTCTGATAGATCAATAGTCTCAGGATCGTCTTTCAGGTTGAATACTTCCTTCGGTTTGAAGTGATCAAACGCCTCCTGAAAGTGCTTGTCTGTCCGGGTTCTCGAACTTTCTTCTTTGAATGCTTCTTTTTTCATTTGTCTGATGCTTTAATTGGTTTACATTACTCCCGGGGACTCGCACCCCGGCTCCTCTGTATTTCTGCGGACTTGTCACCGCCAATTAAAGCCTATACCAATTTGAAAACATTCAGGCCTACCTTTATTATAGCCCCTCCGTCAGCCTCATCCGATTTTAAACTCTGATTGCCCTCTGTCGAAGCAATTACAATGATCTTGCCTGATTTACTCATTTCACCCTTCTCAGTTAAATCAACTGTGATCGTCAGGGTGTCCGCTGTTCTTTCCATTCTTACGTTTCTCATTTTGTCAGTGTGTTTAGTTTATACTTATTGGTGAAATTACTCGCTTAATTACGTTGTATAATACCCCTGCCGCTGTTTCTTCATCCTCCGCACTTATTACAGTCCATTCAAAACCTATTATCTCTACAAACTCCCTGTGAATCACTAATTCAAACAATGGCCATCTTAATCTTTCAGGATGATCTTTGCATAAATGAGCCTTGATTGATTTCATATCAGAACCAGAATATTGCTTTAATATTCCGTAATTGCTTAATTCCCTGTGTGTTATGCTTTTTGATCCCATTTGTCAGATGCTTTCGAGTACAATACTACGAAATAATTAACTGCCAAACAAACATTTTAACAACTATTTTTTCAACATATGTTAGTATGACATAAAATGACATTTTTATAAAGCCCTTTAGTATCACTCATAATATACTGTGTATTATATAGGTTACAAAATAAGTGTTGAGTAATTCAACACTTTCAAAATGCGATTGTCACAAACGGAGCAAAATCGTTTGTCATTTTTTTGTCACAAATGACATTAAATCGTAAAGTGTTAGATATCAGGCATGTTTATTGGCACAAAATGACATAAAAATGACATAAAAAATAATAGGCTGTCACAATAACCTTTGTAATGGATTGATTGATATATTCATAGCGTGTGACAAAAATGACAAACAGAAATGAAAAGTATGTTTTGATATTCCGGCCTGTTATTGTGAAATAACTGCACAATAAAACAGCTCTTTTATATAATTTTCATGATGTGTTATTGATAGTTTTTATACTCTTGTATGTATATTAGAATCAGCTATTTATAAATGCAGTCCCGCAAGTGCGATACGCACCGTTTTTTTTACGCACAAAAAAAGAGAGCAAAAAGGTCAATTTTGGGCAAAAATCCCGGCACTTGCGATACGCACTTGCGAACCGCACTTGCATTACGCATATGTATCATTAGATATATATAGTTAATAATAGTTATTATTCTTCTTTTTAAGAAATGATTATAAGAGTAATTAATTACAATAGAAGTTTTGAATTTGTTTTTTAACTTTGTGATGATATCAAAACATAAATTTACAGTCATGACTAAAAAGAAAACAAAATCGGAAACAAAATCCTCAGTTGAGGTTTTAGAATCTCCTCCTGTTGGACCGACACAAGCTGAAAAGGATTTACAGCTGCTGAAAGCTAAGCTGAAGAAGAAATATCATCTTCTGACGGATGAAGATCTGAAATATGATGATAAAGAGACTCTATTGAGTCATGTATGCCTGGTTCTTGGTCTGCCAAGGCCGAAGCTTGATTGGGTATTGATTGACCTGTAAGGGGCTTATTTGCCCTTTCTGGAAGCATGATGTTGTTTCAGGTGATCACCAGCGAAGTCATGCTTCTTTTTTTTCTTAGCATGTTCCGGGAGGTCCTTACCCTTTGATTCTTCATTCCAGTGTTCTACATTAACACCTTGCTTCTCCAATTCTTTCTTATGAATATTAAAATAGGCTCGCTGGGCCTCACTTACATATGGACACATGATTAAGTTTGTTATTAAGTTCAGCTAATGCTAATTTTTCTTTGGAGTTATTATGTGAATCTCCGTATTTTTCATAGAAAGATATTAATAGATCAGCCTGTTCAGCTTTCACTCTTATATATGGGCGCAATAATTTAATAACTTCATACGCTTTTCTGTCTCCATAATTGATATTCCAACAGTCTTTTTTTATTTTTCTCCGGTTTTCTTTCTGATAAATGAGATTAATATTGCCTATATTCAATGTTTTAAGAATCCATAGTAATATTTCCTTATTAGCTTGTGTTATTATAAGCATAGGTCGAATATAAGGTTGTTTCCTATCTCTCCGTATGTGCATAATTATAGAACCTTCTCCATCAACAAACCCTGCAATATAAGCTAAGTCTTCATTCACTTGCGACATTATCTTAAATTTTTGGTAAAGTTTATATATCTTACTGCATTTCATTAAGTTAGCTTCATAGCGTAACGCTTTTCAATATCAGCGATCAGGCCTGAAATGTATGAATCATCCTTCACTGCGCCACCTATCACGAATATAAACGATCTACAGCTGAATGAGGATCTCCCGGTTATTACCTTTTCTCCCGGAGAGACAACATGACTTGCACTGTGAACGAACCAATGTTCTCCGTCAGAACTACCAAACAGGTAAAAGGTGAAAGGTTTCATGTCTCCCGGGTTAATCCATCCATACAGGATCGATCTCATTATCTTTTTAAAGCTTACCATTTCACCAAACTTAACAGGCCTGGTCTCTGCATGTATCATTATCTCCTGATCAGTTACAGCGAGCTCTTGCGTTATATCATACAGGTTGAATAATGAATTGGCATAATCAGTCCCATATACAGTCGGGAAGTCATGTATAAACGTCACCCAGGACTGAGTAATCCGAAACCACGACTTCGATGTCAGGTTATATACATACGAGTAATTATACTCTGGATTACTTACAATGATCTCTTTACGCTCTGTTGCATTAAGCAGATTAACATTAACAAATGCTACATTGGCATTCATTGCATACGTCCCAAATGGATCTTCATCAGTGAACAGGAGTGGGCGATACACATTTGGATCGTTCATTATCTTATCATACGAATTCAGGCCGATCAATGGCGATGCTGCCGGTCCAATGGCTTGATCACTTATCCCAATAGGATCTCTCCCTGCCAATATCATCAGGCCTTCATTACTCAGGAATATAACCCCTCCATCAATACCTAGGATGGACTTAGCATTAATACATACAGTGCCTGATAATGGCCTGACACTTTGAATCAGTATATCTCCATCGCCTATATCAAGTGTCCAGATACCTCTGGTGGTAAAGGTGAAAATAGGGAACTGCCCAAACTGGCCCTGAGAGAGAGGTATTACATTGGTAGCCATTCCCATTATGAAACCGTCCACCCGATATGAGTTGATAGCAGGAAAGTAAAATGGGTTCTGGAATTCAGTAGCTTGTACCCTGTCTCCATCCCAATATGTTGCAGATACCTCAGGAGAATCGATTGAATAGCCGGTATATGGTCCAATAACCTTAGGAAAGCCAAGGCCAGTATCAAGTGTGAAATAATTAACCGGCATAGCAAAAGAGAAATTCATGCCGAATACCTGGTTCATAGGGATTGTCTTTATATGCCTAATATCTGCTCCTATTTTGAACCACATATCACATTGCTTGCATCTGGCATCAGGATAACCAATAAAGTCACGCAACGTAAACTGGAAATAATCAGGGTTTCCACCACCATCATCCCGATAATACGTGCATTCCTCCCACTCTGTCAATACACGCTTAGTACCTTCAGCAGTATCAATATCGTAAGAGATAGCTATAGAGTAAGCTGGGCCAGTTACATTATTGGTTCCTACATATAGTAACCCATGTAATGACTGTCCCTGATATAAGGTATTTTTAATATTCCCCATGAATATCCGTTGATTATAGCTGAATAATCTTTTACCAAAGAGTCTGTGTATAGAAAAATTACCAGCAGGCATTACATCACCCGATGATAACAAAGAAACATCAGATATAGCCACATTAGCAAATGTCTCAGCAGTAAGACTATCAATTCCGATTTTTCTTAGTTGAAAATAAAATATCTCATTATTTATCCAGCTATTAGTCATGCCTGTAGTATATCCGGCAGGAAGTGTCATTGAATAATAATCGTCATCAACCATCAGAATCTTTTGTAATTCTTCCAATGGTGCATGGTTTGTTATGTAGATGTTAAATGACTTAACAATGCCTTTGTATTGGGTTTTCAGGGCTATAAGGTCAGCAGATGATATGTTTATTTTGTATTGAATGTCATACCCTGTAAATTTAACAGTAGTCCAATAGCTTGCTCCTGCATGCCATTTTCCATCAATATCACTTCCGACAATAAATGCAGGCACAGTATGCATCACGATAGAACCATCAAATAACTCCCATGCACAACGGACCAAGTATTTGCCTATCAAATAACCCTTCCTCACCATCCGTTTCCATTGATCTTGTGCCGATCCCTTTAATGCAGTATCAATTGCATCATCAGTAGATGCAGCATCCAAGGTAATTACTTTTGTCTCATCATCCGTAGTATTGGCAACTCGCTGGAACTGGATAAGCGGCATGTCCGGGAGGAACCCATCAAAGGAACGGTAGTCTTGTGTATCAGGGTCATATAGCATCACATAGGTCTTTTCTCCCTCCTGATCACTGATCATACAGGCATTCCCTACATGACTGAAGGCTGCCTCACCTGTGATAGTTTGTAATGCTAAGTTCTGTGTTACAAGTACATCATTCTGGTATATGGCATAGGCAAGGTAAGATCCTGATGTTCCCCAAAAGGAATATACAGTCTCTGATATGATATGCTTATACATTAAGCTGAATTGTGGAGAGTCAGGAACCAGCACCTTTCCCGGGACAGGACGTAAGGCTCCATTGGTAAAGCGCATATTTATCATGTCAAGCAATGCACCATCAGGAAGGGCATCATTAGGCCTCCGGTCAATCCCCTTCAATGATATCGGCATCCGTAACTGGTTTTCCTTGGTAGCCATCGTCTATTAATTTTTGGTTGAAAAACTGGAATATATTTGCAGTATCGACATTAACCCCAGGCATATCGCTGTCTTTGGGATTGCCAATATTTTCGAGTTCACTTAGTGTTTTAAGCGTTTTTTGCAGTGCATCGATATTTCTGGTGTCCTTTGCGACTCTTATTATCCGTTCAAGTATCAGCTTCTTAGCCCTGAACATATCTTTCATGAACTGAGCTCGTTCATGTAGTGCAATATTGAGTTCCTGTTCAGGGGTATGGATAATTGCTATCTTGTCATTGTCAACATGAGGCATTAATCCATCTTTGATCTTGTTTGTCTGGTCCAGATATTGCTGATATTTGCGATAGACAGTTCTTAAATTGGCACCGGATGACTTGGCAGCATCCTGTACTGTCATGTTCTGCTCAATGATATAGAATAATGCTCTGTCAAGGGCTTTCCTGTTAGTGAATTTTGGCATGTCACTATATGTTTTTGCAAAGTTTATAATAAATACTCATGTAATAGCGACAAAATGACAGAAACTTGCGCCAAAAAAACGCTTTACAACGGAGAAAAACTTATAAGTTTACATTTTACAAAATCTACCAGATATGATTGGCACAGCATTGGCTATAGCTTCACTTGCCGGGACAGTGCTCTCACAGGCAGAATCTGCCGCAGCTAACAAGCGAGCAGAAAGAGAACTGGCACAACGAAGGCAAGAGCTTGATCTTGAAGTCAAGTATGACTACAATCTTGACTTCCTCAATACTCCACAGGCAAAGTCAGCACTCAGCCTCCTTACTCAGAAGTATATAGAGAACACTAAGAAGGTAGCCCAGGGATCAGTAATCTCCGGGGCATCGGATGAGAAAACCGTTGCAGCCGCAGAAGAAATGCAAAAGCCCTATGTTGGTGCAATAACGAGTCTTGCCGGTTACGGACAACAGAGACAGGACTATCTCAAAAGAAATCAGCTCAGTATGGATCAACACCTTGCAGATCTCCAATACTCTAATACACTTGCAAAAGGACAGAACTGGTCAAATCTTGGGACTAATGCCCTTAATGCAGGTATCGGATTCGCTCAGGCAGATGCTACCGGAGCATTCGAAGATATGGATAGCTGGTTTAAAGGACTTGGAGCAAAAGGCCGGGTTAAAAAGATATAATCGGCAATCCCGGTAGCTCAATGAATAAGGCTCTCAACTATAATCTCAGAAATTAATGGCACGATTAGACCTGGAAGAAAAACCACCTGCTACACCAATAGCAAAAGGACCATATTCTGCACTGTTTGATTGGGAAAAAGAGACCGATACAGCAAAACAGGACTTGGAAAAGAAACAGGGAGTACAAAAAAAGATCATGCGGACCAATGCGCTTGGTGAGGCATTCAGGCTATTGGCTGAAGGAGTAGGCGCAACACAAGGCTCCACAATAACACCACGCAATGTTAATCCCGGCATCCTGTCAGCAGTTAATGAGTATGGCAAGAATGAGACCGAATACATGCAGAAGATGGCAGGAATCGATACTAAAAAGCTTGCACTGGCATCAGAGGATCTCAAATATAAGCTTGGCACCGAAGCCGCAAAAGCAGACAGAGCGTTCAAAGAACAGGAAGCAGAGAAGGACAGAGCAGCTCAGGCAGAAAAAGAGCTAAATAACTTCATTAAAGAGCAGGAGCTATTAGAGAAACAATACAGGCTCAGAGGGATGGAGAATGAGGCAGAGGGAGCCCGAAAGATTCGTCAAATGGCAACTGATGCAGCCCTTGGCATTGAGAGAGACCGTAAGAAAGCACAGTTCGAGAGAGGGCTTGATCTTATACCAGGTCAGGGATTAACGACAGGGATAGATATACTCACCCCTCCGCAAAAAGGAGATAAAGGCTCCATGCAGTTTATTACACCAGACACACACCAAACCATATACCTTACCCCGGGACTTATCAATTATATTTCAACTCAGTTATCGACAGGAAAAAGTCAGTATGACCAGACAATACCAAGAGTATTGAGGGATATTATGGCTAACAAGAATCCTCAACCAGAGGCATTAGCCAAAGCTTTTACGGATAATTGGGATTTTATAAGGGACAATATATTTGCCCCTGTTCCTGATCTTGCAGCACAGATAGGACTAAAGCCGGGAGAGGCTCCTCCTCCTTCACAATCTGCCTCATCGGCACCAACACAACAAGTAAAGGATGACGGAAGCGTAACGCTTGACGATGAATCCCAGGTTCAATTACAAATGAGAATTACTGAAATTTTAGATACCAACCCCTCCGATATGAGCGACAAAGCCATAAACGAGAAAATAAAGAAAATTGCTGATCTTAAATACACAACTCTTACTACAGCAGGATTGCCAGTAACTAAAAATGAAGCATTAAAGACAGCAATGAGTGATGTTGGGGAGTGGAGGGATGAACAAAGGAAACAGAATTCTGGTAAGTAATTAAACTGATCAAAATGACAGTCGATGATGTAGTTAAAGATAAGCCAGCTACTAAACAGAAGGTCTATATTCCTTCATATAAAGAGATGAAGGAAAAGGCAGAGGCACTATCCATGAAGGGAGAGCCTGATGTTATTGGCCCATATGCCAAGCAAACCGAAGAAGCAAGGCTGAAAGAAGAACAGTGGCAACAGAAAAACGCATTTCAGAAGTTCGGGGCAGGTGCAAAAGCCGGAGGATTAGGTATGGCATCCGGGGTGGAATCATTCATTGGAGAGATGCTTCCATTACTGAGTTCAGCTTCAGGTATGGCAGGATGGCAGCCAGATGCATATATAGCCAGTAAGGTACTTCAAAACAAAGCCAGAGAGACACTTGCCAATCGAAAAGAAATATACGGTCATGGAACTATGTTCGAATTTGGAACAATGGCTCCGCTACTTGCAGGTATTGTCGCATCAGGAGGCGCAGGAGTAGCAGGGGCAGGTCTGGCAGCCTCACTTATCGGAGAGGGAACACTGGTTGCAATGACAATGGATGTATATGGAAACTCAATACTCGAGCAGGAACTATACCAGGAGGAAACAGGAAAAGAGATCAGTGAATTACAGAAGCAGGCAGTAGCACTCGCATCAGCGGCAGCCATGCTTGTTGCCGGGAAGGTTGTAGGAAGTGGTGTGAAAGGAGTCAATAAGATCCTTGGGGAATCCATATCAGCAACTCTTAAAGAATCCCCGGATATTGCAACTAACATTCTCAGGCGATATATCGCAGATACCCCGGCAGCAGTACAGAAAATAGGCAGGCTGGCATGGGAGACATCAAAAGAAGCCGGGAAATCAGGTTTAATATTTGGCGCAATGACAACAGCGCAGGATATACTTGCCAACCTGAATAAATACCCTGAAGATCGCCTGCTATTTGAAGAAGTAGTTACAAATACTCTCCAATCAATCAAGATGGGAGGCATGTTAGGTGCATTCCTTGGACCATTTGCCGCAGGACAAAGTGAAGTGTATCACTATATGAGGCGCAAAAAATCAGGGTTTAATATCATTCAGACAAAGGACGGACAGACATACGAGAAAGTAAGCGACCATCCCCTTGACCCTACAAAGGTAACGGTACTTGACCGGAAGATGAACATCAAAGATATCAACCGGGAGGATATTGTGGATCAGGTATCGATGACTGCACCGGAGAAAGAACAACTACTCGATGCATGGAAAACAAATCAGGATGCACTGCCGGAGATTGAGAAAGCTATCCTTACCAACAATACCAGACGAGTACTTACCGACCTGACTAACAGGGTTGCAGAGATACATCCCAAGACAGGACAGCCGGTATCAGTTAATATGATGACTGATAAGGATGGCAATGGCTATTTCCGTAAGGTCACAAAGGAAATGGGTGACGGTACCTATGCCATGATGAGCAAGATTGAGCGCAGTCCTGATGGCTCTATGACGGTCAACGACATAATGGTCAAGATACTTGATCGGGAAGGCAATCCTGCTAATGGCTGGCGAACAGATAAGACATTGACACCTGAGGAGTTTATTCAGATGGGAGTCGATGCATACAGGGGAAAGAAAGGCTGGATTCCGGGAGTACCAGGTCAGGAACCAATAGTTGATGCAAAGACAGGCGAGCCAGTGGACCCTGTTATAAGACAAGCAAATCAGGATGCAGCCAATAAAGTTGCCAAGGTAGGTGATGAGATCAAATACATGGGCCGGGATTGGGAAGTGCAGGAGGTAGGATTCGATGGAAGTATCAAGATAACAGGACTTAAAGACGGTGAGTACACAGGTGAGGAAATGAGCATCCCTCCTGAAAAGATATCAGAGGTCAATAAGGATATCAAAGAGCCTGAGGTTGAAATGGTCAAGGTTGACGGAGTAGAACAGGCCGCACACCAGGGACCACCTTCATATGAGAAAGACGGTAATTCCGTATCAAAAGGTTATATCAGGGGAGCCATCCGCACAGCAAAGTCACCAAAGGACTTATACGGTCTGAAATGGGAGAATGACGAGGAGCTCAATCAGATGTATAAAGCCAAGTTCCCTGAAATGGTGCAAACCTACATGATCGGAAAGGATGAAGTGGAGAGGGATGAAGTACTTGGAGCTATCAACCATGCATCAGATCCGGCAGGCCTGACAGATATCAAGATCAATCTTGACACCGAATTGCAGGGAATGCTCGATGCTAAGCTGGCATCATTGGGAGTAGTGCCTGAGGTTGCCCCTGTTGAGGGGGAGACAGTTACGGAGAAAGGCTCCGAAAAGCCCCAAAAAGCCCCGGAGAAAAAACCGGCACCCGAGAAGGAGATTACACAAGCACCGTCGAAGCCAGCGCCTGAAGAGAAAAAGCCAGCTATAGATCAGGAAGGGTTAAAATCAAGACATCAAACATTTGCTAACTGGTTTGAATTACAATATCCTCAATACAAAAATGATTATAAACTAAATACATTTGTTGATGGTGATGTTTATATTCATGTTCCGGGAACCGCTATTCATATAAAAGAATCTGAAATGCCTGATGAGGATTTGATGAATAAGCGATTGAAAAATAAAAATATTACAGAGAAAGAAAGATTAGAAATTCAAAATGAATTAAATCTACTAAATCAAGCTAAAGAGGTCGGACAGCCGGAGACAGAAGTAGTTAGTGGGTCGGGTAAAACTGATATTGGTGAATTTACAGTTGAGTCTTTGAATAAAAGAGCAATTCAGTATGGTCTTATAAGTAGGGATAGAGGGACTGATGTGATTGATATAATTCTAAATGGAATGGAGACGGGACTTGCTCCAGACATAGCGAAGATACCTAAGAAAGAATGGGATCAATTACGATTAGATGCCTTTGATATAAGAAATAATTTATCAAGAAGAATTGAAGGAAAGGAAACAGCACCGGCAGAAGCCCCTGCCTCAACCAAGCCGGAGAAAGCGCCTGAAGTAGTTGAAGGAGGGCGCAAGACCGCAGACAAGATCAGCACAGAGCTCACAGAGGCCGGTAATGAAGTTGAGCCAAGACCAACAGAAGCACAGATAGAGGCTGGCAATTATCCGAAAGGGCATATCTCAATACTTGGAATGAATATATCCATTGAGACAGCAGCAGGGGGGATAAGATCAGGCACTGATCCCTCAGGAAAGAAGTGGAGTATTATGATGAACCATGATTACGGTCACATTCTTGGCACTGTATCTACTGATGGAGAGCCGGTTGATGTATTCATTGGGAAGATTGAACCGGGGCAGAAGGTGTATATTATTTCTCAGCTAAAACCAGAAACAGGAGAATTCGATGAACTGAAAATAATGCTCGGATTTAATTCTGAATTTGATGCCAGAGCAGGATATCTCTCTAACTATGAACCAGGATGGAAGGGATTAGGTGAAATTACAACCATGAGGTTATTAGACTTTAAAGAAATTGTCTTTACAAAGAACCGAACTCAAAGACCTATAGCTACAGCAGGATGGAAGGAGATTGATGGCAAATATATCAACAAGGAGTGGTTATCTAACGAAAAGACTTATGGCAAGGCAGAGCCAATCGTATCAACCGAAGGAATAACTTCTCCTGGCATCGACATAACAAAGAAAGAGTTTGCTGTACTGGATATAACAAAGGGCCTTAAATCAGCATATCGCAGACAGTATCTTGATAAGTTGGGCATTGATGAGGCTGAATATGCTGCTATTAAAGAAAGCCTGTATAAGAAAAAGTTATTGCTTGCTAATGGAGGAATTGAAGGAATAGGCCGGGCAGTAGTAGCAGGATTATACAAGAGAGCAGGAGGGAACGCTATTAGTGGCGATGCTTATAGAGATCCTAACAGTAAAGTATGGAAATTATGGGACACACAACTTAAAACTGATGAGCAAGGACAAACTGAAAAACCGATTCAACCAGACATTACTCCAGAGGGCGAATTCGCAGGGGATATCGTACCAGGAGGCACAGAAACAGGCATTGGAGGAACTGAAGCGCAAGGTGAGCCAGAACCTGCAAAACCACAATTCGCAGGGGAAAAGGTAAAGTACACTCCCTTTGATGAATGGGACAAAAGCCTGATCAAAGCCCGGGACTATGCAAGGCACATCTTCTCTACAGAGGAGCTTGATGCATTGCAGGCATCCGGTGATCTTGTATGGAATAATACTGAGAGTATCGTTAGTGTTATCAATAAGAAGCTTAGCGAGGTTGAGCCGGAAGTTACTGTAGAGAAGCCCAAGCCTGCATTTGCCGGGGAAGTAGTAACGGTCAAAAAAGAAACTAAGAGTGTTGTCACAAAGAAACTTGATAAACAATCAGCAATCAAAGAGGATAAGATATTTAAGGAGCAGAAGAATCAGTTACTCGATGACTTGATTGCCGCAGAAGACTTACTGTTGGGGAGTAATAAAGAGAAAGTCCGTACTAAAGAACAAGAATTAAGGAAAGAGCCTGAGATAGATGAAAGTACTGTTGATGGTTACATAGTGAGTGAATATGAATACAAACTTGATTCTCTCCCTAAAAAAATCGAAGCTAAGTTAAATAAGCTCGGAATAAAGGTTAATGACGGCAAATTAATTATTGATATCTACAAGGATGGCACTGTAGAGGTTGGCGATATTCGGACAGCATTGAGAATAGTTGACAAGGGATTTCCGACACGGTTAAAGGAAAAAAAATACACTACCGGGCCGGGGAAGATTGGTAAATCACAGTATTGGGATAAAGCTGTATCATATGGCAGTTTAAAGGAGTCTGAGAGGCGTGTGGCCCTGGCAGAGGAGAACTTATCAAATGCAGTTAAAAATGGCAACAAGGGCCTTCAGAAAGTCATGGAGGAGCAATTAGCCGAAGTCAGAGCTATTCATGAAGTAGCAAAGAATGTTGACTATGAAAGATTAGCAAAGCAGGATAAGATTAATGCAGACGTAGAATTCAATGCCTTATGGGAAAAGAATGCTCAACAATACGATTTTGATAATGTTCGAAAAGAAGAATTATTTGATATTCTTGAAAAAGAAGGTCGCCCCACTGAACTTACTTATGAATCAGTACAGCCATTGGTACTAAGGACACATCTGGTGAAAGAGGAAAAAACTGTTAAGGAGAAGATTATAGAGAGTAATACTAAATTACATGAGCTGAATCTGGAATTATCTGAAAAGTTTTCTCGCAAAGATGGTAAGGGTTTGAAGTTACCTAAAACACAATCAGAGACATTTACTTTAAGATCGCTACAAAATCAGATAAGGCATCTCGAACATGAAATTGCTGATCTGAAAAGATATGAACCTGAAATAAATAAACTGAGCGAAGAGCCAGCTGTACCAAAAGAGGAGAAACCTGTTACAGAAGCCCTGAAGGTAGAGACACCTGTAAAAGAACTCCCCACAACAAAGGATAAGATAAAGTTCACAAGAGGAGGAAGGGAATGGACGGCTGATGTTGAGCATGTATTTCCTGATGGCAAGGTGCAGGTAGATGTGTTTGGGAGGAAGATTGTCAATCCGGGAGAATACATTATTGTCGGAAAAGAAATGCCTGTAGATGGGATTATCTTTAAAAACAAGGTTTATAAATCTATGGATCAGGTTCTCGAGGCCATAGACAAAGGGGAAATAGGATTTGATGAGTCTAAGCAGTTACGAGAGGATATAAGCAAGGTTGAAGATATTCCTAAAGTACAAGGCCCGGTTCCGGAGTTTGCAGGTAATGCAGTTGAGCCTAATCCTATTGCGGAGATCCAGGAATTACCCCCTGCAGAAAAAGAAGATGAACCCACTATCGAAAGAGAAGTTGAGCAGCTTGAGGATCCGGAAGATGCGCCTGAAGATAAGCCAATGACAGAGAAAGATGCTAAAGATGAGAAAGTTGATTTCGATGAGGCTGATCAGATTATTGAAAAGGTTGGGCCAATAACAGACTTCGGGGAGAAGATCGGGGGAGCAAGAAAAGATGAAGCAGAATCAGGATTCACGAGAGGCTCAAAAGAGAAGAAAGAGAAAGTTCCTGCATGGATGTCAGGATTCACTATACTCACCGAATTGGACAAATTTCGTCCAATAAAAGCTCATGGTCAGTTTATAATATGGAAATCTAAAGATGTATTTGATAGTGAAGCAGAGGCTATAGACCGCATCAAGCTGGTAGTAGTCGGGAGTAAGTTTAAAATAGGCAAGGTAGGCGAGAAGGGTGATGACACTTATCATGTTTACCGTAGAGTAACAGATCGTAAGAGATATTCACTTAAAGGAGGATTTGCTGATGAGAAGGAGGCAATGAAATGGCTGATCGAAAATCAGGAGTACCTACTCAACTACAAACCATCTTTCCCTGTCAGACCGCACATTGAGAATCTTGAAAGAACAGGAACTGTATATAGGCCAAATAATGAGAATATCACTACTGATCAATTCAGAGAAACATTTGGATTCACCGGTGGGGAGTTTGGTAATTGGGTGCCGCAGGATGAGAGACAGCGTATATTGAACATGGCATACGATGGCCTAATGGATCTTGCAAGGGTGCTTAATGTACCTCCAAGAGCATTATCATTGAATGGTCAGCTATCCATTGCCTTTGGCAAAAGAGGGCAGGGGTTGCAAGGAGCCTCAGCACATTATGAGCCAGCAAGAGCAGTATTTAATCTTACAAGGATGAAGGGAGCCGGAGCCGTTGCACATGAATGGTTCCATACACTTGATCATTATTTTGGAAGACTTGCGGAAGGGTTGCCGGGAGAAAAGACCCCGGGAGAGCAGTACGAAAAAAGAGGAATATTCCTTTCAGATACTGTAAATTATCGAATGAAAGGAGTAAGAGATGAACTAAAGAATTCATTTAATACATTACTTGAAGGGATATTTAAACAGCCAAAAATCATTGAAGTCTCAATTGAGCATTATGCCAAGACAGTAAAGAGATATGAAGATAATCTCAATTATTACCTTACAGGAGCCAGGCAGTCAATAGAGAGAGGTAAATGGTATGGTAATAAAACAAAACCAGGAGCTACCCCGGAACAGCTAAAACAATGGGATGATCTTGCGGCAAAGATTCAGGCAGGAGATTATGGAGAACCAGTCCAGTATGAAACGAAAGAGAAAGGATGGAAGGGGTCAGTCGTTACAAGAGATAGTTTTACAAACATCATTGCATTAGATGAGATCGCAAAAAAGGTTCTCGGAAGAAGTTTTCTGACCAAGAATAGTAATTTAGCTACAGTAAGTCAAACAGCAAGGTTTACCATAGGCGCAAAGGAGCAACTTGCAAGATATGAGATTGATAACAAAGAAGAGCGAGACACTCCAACAAGATTCTACTATGATGCTAAAGACCTTGATAAGTTGAGAGTATCGGATTACTGGACCACGAATCCCGAAATGCTGGCAAGGGCATTCGAGGCATTCGTTGAGGATCAGATATCAAAAAGGGGGAATGTAAGCCAGTATCTTGTTCACAGCACCGATAATGAGAATTACAAAGACCCATTATTTGGCGATCAAAGGCCATATCCGGAAGCCGCAGAAAGAGAGAAATTTAATGAGTTATTCCAGAAGTTTTTCGATGTAATGATGTCCGAGGAGAAAGGTGGTAAAACAATATTATACAAGAGAGATGTCCCTCCTATTTGGGACAATCCCAACTACCCGAAGTATAATTTTGAAAACAAAGGTTGGGCCGGTGACGAATTGGATGTAATGTTCGAACATGAGATGATGCGCAGGGCAAGAATAATGACAGATCATACCGGGGTACCTATTATTGTGGTCAGGACAAAAAATGATCTTCCTGAAAGAATTAAAGCGGATATGATCAGGCGATTCGGAAAGGTTGAAGATGCCGGAGTCCCTGCATTGTATGACAAGGTTACAAATACTGTATATGCAGTACTTGAAGATACCAGGACAATAACAAATTTTGTCAGTAATATGGCTCATGAGATTATTGCTCATCATGGATTGCCTGCACTGCTTGGAAATGAAGCTTACATAAATGTATTGCAGCTTACATATAGAGGTATGTCTCCGGTTGATATCATCAATATATCAGAGAATTGGAACGTCCCTGAGAGCGATTGGAAAACTATTGCAGAGGAATATATCGGGGAGATGGCTGGTAATGGACAGATGAATCCTAATCTTTGGCAGAGAATACTTTCTAAGATCCGGGAATGGATAAGGAAACTATTCAATATATCCATGTCCAAGGCAGAGATAATGAACCTGCTTCGTAAGTCCAGGGAAAACCTGCAGAAAAATAAGCCAGAGTATCAAAATGCAGGGGAATACCTTGATGCCCTTACAGCCTATACAGCAAAACCGGAGCAGGCTAAAGGTAAATTCGGATATGGCATTCATGTTGGAGAGGCCAAGGTTATAACTGAATCCGTAAGCAAGGGGAATCTTGACTACCGGACATATTTTACCGTTGCTGAAAGTGTAATAGGAGAAAAACCCTCCGGATGGATTGAAAAAGCATTGATAAGCAGTAATTTTAATTACGAGGAGGCACTTGATTACCTTGATACAAAGATGGTCCAGTATTTTAAATCCGGGAAACAATATGATATGGTCAGAGCAGCTCGTAATTACCTTGAATCATCACCTCCTAAGAATCCTGAAGGTCTATACAAGGTGCTTGTAGGTAAAGGCAAGTCGCCAGAGGAGCTTAACTTTCTCTCATGGGAGGATTCTGTTGAGCTAAACCAACAGGAAAGTATAATGAATCAACTGGATATTGAAGGTAAGTATGATTATTCAATACAAAATGCTTTTAAATCCGGGAAGGATCTTTATAATAAGGCTGTTAAAATATTTGGTAGCGACAGAGAAGCTTCATTATTCTTATCCCGGGCAGGCATTGACGGCATGGCTCATTCTGAAAGCAATCTTGGACCATTTGGCACTACTCATGGAGATAAGCAGTATGTTATCTATGACAATACTCCGGTTGAGATTATTAATGAGATTAGGTATAAAAGGTCTCAGAAACCAAAATTTGTTGGGGATCATCTTACTACTGCAGGTGAACGATATACTGACAAGTCTATAACAAAACGTAACTGGTCTGAAACAATGCAGGGGATAAGGGAATACTTCCAGGATATGGTTCTTCCTGTCAGGCGTTTTGAGGAAGAAATAATTAGAAGGGGAGGATTGCAGCCTAACGATGCCAAGCCATATAGGGATATAAGCTTGTCGTTTGGCAGACAGGAAACGCTCTATAAGGATTTTCTTAATACTAAAATGAATCCTGTAAAACAGACAATAACAAAGATTACAAAAACAGGCATGCCAGTTGAAAATGTTTTACCATACATTATCAGTAAGCATGCAATAGAGAGAAATATGGTATTTCGTGCCAGAGAACTTGAGGAATTTGAGAATAGGCCAACACCCAATGATCCTACTCAGGACGAGATAGATGAATTTATGGATTCTATTGCTGATAAGGATTATTCCGGAGTAATGGCATTTGATGTTAATAATGAATTTACAAATCCTGATGTGCTTGCTCAGACTATAGTGGATGAATTTGAAGCAGCAGTTCCTAAATCGCTCACAGATGAATTATGGAACAATACTCGAAATGCCTCATCCGAGATACTCAGTATATGGGAGGCAGGGCAACAGATATCGCCAGAGCAAAAACAGGAATATCTTGATAGGTTCAAATATTTTGTTCCTCTCAGAGGATGGAGGGATGGAGCTGGAGCAGATTTAGTATATACAAAGGGAGAAGGATTCAGTAAATCCCTTATGCATGCAGAAGGCAGAAAGTCACTCGCAGAGAACCCCCTGGCTTATATGCTAAGTACAACCTTTCAAGCTATTGGAGAGCAGGTTGATAATGAGGTTAAAACATCAATGCTGAATCTTCTTATGCGTAACCTGACAGGAGCTTCTTTATACGATCTGGCAACTGTTAAAAAATTGTATTACGTGAGGATTGATCTGCCTGATGGAACGTATGAATACGAGCCAACAATAGAACGTCCTGCCCCTGATTTATGGGATGAGCCTGGCAGAGTAACTACAAGAATATACCGGGAACACCAGAAATTAAGATCTCCAAAACAAACAAGAGAACATGAGGTAACGGTACGCAGGCGAGCCGGGGATGTAGTGATGGTATTTAAAGGAAAAATGTTGCCGGTTGCGCAGAGCATGAATAAGAGAAATTTCATGTATCATAATATTTTTGGTCAGGTAAAGGATGCCAGGATAATGAATAAAGCATTCACAGGACTTTCTCATGTGAATAACTTCCTAAAAGCAACTTATACTTCATTCAATATAGTTTTCCCATTAACTAACTTCATGCGTGACCTGCAGGAAGCCTCTATTACTCAGCTCATCAAAGGAGAGGCAGGTCATAAAGTTATTGTTAATTATCATAGGTCATTCCCTTCCATAATACGGTTCCTCAGAGGGAAGCTTGATATGAATAATCCTGATGATGTTAAACTCCGGGATTTCTATATGACAGGAGGAGCAACAGGATTTACACATCTCAAATCTGCAGAGGATCTTGAAAAAGAACTTATGTCTGAGATAAATCGTATGATTGGCAGAGGTACGGTAAGAGGAGAAATAAAACATTATGCGAAGCAGGTAGTCGAGATCATATCAATGTGGAATCAGGTATTTGAGGATGCAACAAGATTCTCTGTTTATCTTACTTCTATTGACCTTGGCAAATCAAAAGAAGATGCAGCCTCTGATGCAAAAGAAGCCTCTATAAACTTTAACCGGAAAGGAAAATCGAGCAAGTTTTATGATTCTATTTATGCATTCTGGAATGTAGCCCTGCAGAGTCTTCAGAAAAACTTCAAATTGTTTAAAGATTATTCAAAAGCATTCGGGGCAGTTGCCGCATCATTCATGGCTTTTGGATTTTTGGAAGCATTAATGAATCATGCAACAGATGACGAGGACCCTGAGAATGACTATTACAATATTAATCCCTGGATGAGAGAGAATTATCTTATCCTGCCAAACCTACCAAAGATTATATCAGGGGAATCGAAAGGCGATAAATATCTCAGCATTCCACTTCCTCAGTTTTGGAGAGGATTCAAGAGTATTGGTTCGTTAGCTTATGATCTTACCCAGGATAAGGTAACTGTAGGGAAAGCAATTAGCCAGTCCCTGCTGAATTTCGGAGCTTCTTTATCACCTGTTGACCCCGGGGGATTCGTCAGGGATGGAGAATTTAGCTTAGCGCCAATGGTACCTACAGTATTTAAACCATTCTATGAGATTGCAACAAATCATAATTACATGGGTTATACTATAGCAAGGGAGCCATTTGATAAAGCACAGAAGAAATTATTAGCTAATGCTCGCTTAGGAAAAGATAACGTCAATCCTGCAGCTAAGTTTTTTACGGATATGTTATTCCGTTGGGGAGGAGGCGATAATGCCTCAAAATATTATATTTCTAAGTCAGGAGAGGAAAAGAAAGTACCGGGGTTCCTTGATATTAACCCTTCATTTATTGAGCATCTGTTTAAAGGTTATACGGGGGGGACTGGTATGGTATTTTCAGATCTGATTACTACTATATCACAAGTTTTGAAGTCAGATGAAGAGATTAACTTCAAGAATGTTCCCTTTGTTAACCGGTTTATAAGACAAACACCGGAGGAAAAATGGAACATAATCTCTGAATATTATAACCTGAAAGATGTTGTTGCAATCCATAAAGGGCTCAAAAGGCAATATACCAAGCAGGCTGAGGCCGGTGGCGATACTTCACAGATTGAGAAAACCGAAGGATCGGGTTATTATGAATCTTATCAAAGCATCCTCGACAATTATGATAATGATATATCAGAAATGTCAAAAGAAATTGATTTTTCGGATATTGAGGGGAGTGTGCAAATTTACGAACTAATGAAACAATGCATTAACGATATTGATTCACTTAAAAAAGAATTTAATAAGTAACTTTAGGTATGAAAATAACAGGCATATATAAGATTCAGTCAAGTTCTAAACCTGAAAGGGTTTATATTGGAAGTGCTGTAAGCATACAACGCAGAAGGTATGAACATTTGTACAAGTTAAGAAAAGGGAAACATGATTCCCCAAAATTTCAAAACCACTACAATAAATACGGTGAATCAGACTTGGTATTTAGTACTATTGAAGAATGTCTTCCCTCCCTGTTAATTATCAGAGAACAATATTTTATTGACACACTAAAACCTTGGTTTAATGCTCGTTTGATAGCTGAAAGTAATTTAGGGATAAAATGGTCCGAAGAATCCCGAATAAAGATGATCGGTAATAAAAATGGTGCAGTAAAACGATCACTAGGAACTTGTGAAAACATTAGAAAATCGAAACTTGGAAATAAAAACGCAGAGGGAGCGATCCGATCAAAAGAAACCAGACAACTAATGGGTAATGCTAAGGTTGGGAATGAATATGGAGTAGGGAATAAAAGCAGAACAGGGCAAACTAATTCTAAGGAATCAAACGAAAGCAGGAGTAAATCAATGCAAGGGAAACGTAATGCATTAGGAAGCGTACCTTGGAATAAGGGCAAAACTGGAATGTATTCGGAAGAAACTCTTAATAAAATGAGGGGAAATAATAATGGGATGAAAAAAAAGTCTCTAATGAACAGAGAGTTAAAACTTAAAAAATCGGCATAATGATACGGACAACAACAGAGGAGCTGGTACGAAAACGTACAGTCTCTAAAATAGGAAACACTCAGCAACAAGTATTACTCCCTGCAGACCCTGACGATATGAAGGTGATGACGGAGAATATGCGTTTGCTTGAGATCTGTCGAAATGATTGGGAGTCCCTTCGTGATTTTCGCACAAGAAGAAAGAGAAACCGCAAGTACTATCGTGGTGATCAATGGTCCGACCTGGTAACAGATCCTGACAGTAAAACGCTGGTCACCGAAGAAACATATCTGAAAAAGCAAGGAAAAGTCCCGTTGCGCCAAAATCAGATTCGTCAGCTCGTAAAGAATCTTATAGGGCAATATCGTTCCAATCCTTCAAAAGCTGTAATCATAGCAAGAGACAGGGATGATGCAAAGATCAGTGAAATGCTTACCAATGCTCTGCAGGCCGCAGAACAGACTAACCGTATTGAGACACTTGATGCAAGGTTATTTGAGGAATTTTCTCTCTCTGGAGCTCCAATACAGAAATTAAGCTACCGGTACATGAGGGAAAGAAACAAACCGGATCTATATATTGAGAACGTAAATACAAACAGGATATTCTTTAATTCGGATGTTTCAGATGTACGGCTTAACGATCTTCGAAGGATTGGAGAGATCATAGACACTACACTGGATGATGTTGTGGCTACTTTCGCCAAGTCACCTGCAGAGGAAGAGCGTATTCGTAAATTATACAGGACAGTAATTACCCCTGACTTTCTGGTACAGAGTGGTCTTGATGCAACTAAGATCGATAGCCTGGACTTTTTTATTCCCAGGGACCCAAGTAAATGCCGGATCATTGAAGTTTGGGAATTAAAGGGCGAGTGGCGCACCTATGCTCATGATCTGATGGATGGCTCCTATGCTATAGTGAAAGAGACAATGAAGGAAATAGCAGCAATGAATCGCCAGAGGCTTGACTTCGGGAGATCCGTAGGTTTGCCGGATGAGGAAATAGCACTGATCGAAGCTTCCAGTAAATTTGAACAGTCATGGTATGTTAAATTCCTGACTCCATACGGACATGAGCTCTTTAAGTCAGAGACTCCGTATGATCATGAGTCGCACCCATACTCAATAACACTATACCCGCTACTTGATGGTGAAGTTTGGGGATTCGTTGAAGATATTATTGATCAGCAGAGATATATCAACCGGCTTATAATCTTAATGGATTTCATTATCAGTGCCTCAGCGAAAGGAGTCCTGTTGGTTCCTGAAGATGTTATCCCTACAGGCATGAGTCCAAAAGATTTTGCTGATGAGTGGACCCGGTTCAATGGAGTGATTATATACAAACCTAACGCAGGACATTTGCAGATACCTCAGCAGATAGCAAGTAATTCTACAAACATTGGTATTCATGAAATGCTTGCCCTGCAGATGCAGCTTATTACCCAAATATCAGGTGTTCATGAAGCTATGCAGGGACAACAGGCTAAATCCGGGACTCCGGCATCATTGTACGCACAGGAAGCGCAGAATGCCTCTCTCAATACGCTGGATTACATGCAGACCTTTAACCACTTCATACAGGACAGGGACACTAAGGCTTTAAAAATAATATGCCAGTACTATAAAGAGCCCCGGTTCCTTGCTGTATCAGGGAAGAACTACAGTCAGGAAGCTAAGATGTGGGACCCTAAGAAGATTGCGGATATTGAGTTTGACCTGGTAGTGACAGCCGGTAATGACACTCCGGTTTACAGAAGCCTGATTGACCAGACACTACTTGAAATGTTACAAGGTCAACTTATTGATCTTGAAATGTATCTTGAAAATACTACACTTCCTTTCGCAGATAACCTTCTTGAAAGCATCAGATCTAAACAACAAACTGCATCAGAAGGTCAGGTCCCGGGAGTAGAGGGTGATGATCCGCTGGCAATACAGGCAGCAAAAGCTAATCCTGCAGCGATGGCAAGGCTTGGTCCTGCAATGTCAGGCAAGGGAGGAAAGTATGACAACTTATAGAAAAAATGCCACAAGATCCAGATAACGCTAATTTTGTATTGTATAATAACCTTATAGAGCAGGGATTATACACTAAATCCTATGATGAATTTCAGCAGCAGTTTTCAGGCAAAGAAAGAATTATGAAATTATTCTCTGCCATGAAAGCAGATGGTCATTACACGAAGTCAGCTAATGAATTTGAGAAGCGATTTTTTAGTCCATTGCCCGGAACAAAGAAAAATCCTATTGATCCTGCCGAGCCAAAGAAGGTAAAGATACAGGATGAAAGACAGGAAGAAAAGGCAACAGGAGTTCCTCTTTCTGATAAGTTCCGGTTCCATGCAGAAGTTGATACGCAGCACATACAACAAGTAGTTGCAACAGCAAGGAAGCATGGTGTAAATCCATATACTGCACTGGCATTGAATCTCGCAGAAACAAGGTTTGACCCTGAATGGAAAAGTAATCCTTTCCATATGAGTAATTACGACCAGTATGGGGATATCATTGATGAGTCAATACAATTCTTTGCAGAGAAACAGAAGTATGCGCAAAAGATCGGCAAGAAAGATGAGGCAGACATTATCCAGGCATGGAATGGCTATGGCACTATTAAGGATAGAGGATATTTGTATGGGATAGATACCGATACAACCCCTATTAACATGAATGAAGATCCCATCTATGGTAAAAGAATAATTGATTTAAGAGAAAATGTAATCAAAAAGAATCCTGAGGTTACAAGTATAGTAGATCAGGTTATGGCCTCTAACCCTGAATTAGACCGGCAGTTCTATAAGTAAAAGAAATCTGAAAATAAATTTGTTTTTGTCATAATAGTATTTTACCTTTGGTATGCACTTTTTTCATGGTACATAGGTTTAGTTATTAGTTAATGGAAGGCAGCTCAGAAATGGGCTGCTTTTTAAAAGTTCTTTAAAAATCTTATTGCATCGTAGAGCAGAGGCCAGCTCGTTAGGCTCATAACCTAAAGGTCACAGGTTCGAATCCTGTCGATGCTACAAACAACCCGAGAGAAAGGACTCTGAAAGTATCAAGTAATTATCCCAATTACAAGATATTTTCCGGTGGGATGAATGCAAAAACGGAATAGGAGTCCTGAAGAAATCAATACTGTGCTGGCAGTAACAATTAATATAAACCTATTAGGGAGTAAGGGCCAGCACCCCGAAACCTAATAGGTATTTTTTATGAAAGAGATTAAACTAAGCCAACGAGGAAAAAACAAAGATAAATTTGTTGCATTGGTAGATGATGAAGATTTTGAATACCTTAATCAATGGAACTGGTGTGCAGCAAAGAATGGGAATACTTATTATGTTCAAAGAAGCATAAGAACTAAAGATAAGATAATAACAGTAAAAATGCATCGTGTGATTATGAACACTCCTAATGGAATAAAAACAGATCACAGAGATCGGAATGGGTTGCATTGTGAGAGGCATAATTTGAGGAACTGTACTAATGCTCAAAATGGAGCAAACAGACAATCATGGGGGAGATCGAAATATCTTGGCGTAACTTATCAGAATGGAAAAATTAAAGCCCAAATTCAAACGAATGGAAAGACAACTCATTTAGGATATTATAAAACTGAAGAATTGGCAGCAAAAGCTTATGACACAAAAGCGCAGGAGTTATTCGGAGAATTCGCTAATTTGAATTTTAAGGAGCCTTTTTTAAATAAGGCAGCAGTGTGAGTAACTGTCCATGGTGCTCAAGCGGGCCAATGAATCTGTCTATTGAGAAGAAATCAGGGAATGTAATTCCTAACATTGAGTAGTTATTTCCCATTTGCCCATAGTAGGCCAAATCAATTCTCCAAATTATAAATAGGCACTCGTAGAATCGTGGAAGATACACAGCCTCATTGGGCTTATTATCGAAAATGTCATGACACTCATGGTGGCTTAACATTGTGTTTAACTTCAATGTCTGTAACTCTCTACTGGCTGAACGTCTGATCAGGTGAGCAAGTTCTCCGTAACCATCCTTTACTCTGTGCCCACAGAATCCGCAAAGAGGATAATTTTGCTGATACCAGTTTTTAATGACTGATAGTTCGTAATCTATTTGAGATTGATAACCCATTCCAAGGCCTTTATTTGTCCCAGGAGAATATTTGTCTGCTCCTGATTTTTTGCCCCTTCACCAGATTGCATGTCTATCTGATGCATGGCGCTGTACTGCTCTTGAAGTTTCTTAACTTCAATTATACATAGATTCTTCTTTAATACAATTTCAGCAAGTCCTTTCATTTCTTTACGTTTTATAATTCACAAAATAGCTACCAAAACAAACCTCTGTATAGATATTTAATTGAAAAGAATATACTTATTGCTTTCCAAAAACTTCGGCACTGCCTACCAATTATTAATGACGAGATGCCTCCGTTACCTTTATGTAGTGCGGTATGCCATTCGTTTTTTACTTTTTCGATTTTTGCTTTCATCCTTTCAGGTATTTATCAATTATTTCTTTACACTCATCAAAACCGACTCCGAATACAGCTAAGTAGCCTCTTCTCCAAAGAGCATCAAGGAAGACGTCTTGTTCATTAATATGGGCATCCGTAATTTTACCATCCTTGTTGTATATTTTTGTTCCTTCTGCCTTAATCTCAATGAATAGTCCCTTAAAACCACCACCTAAGTAACCAGTCTGCTCAATAATGAACAGGTCAGGATAGCCCTTCCCTCCCTGTATAGATTTGAGTATGCCTGACTGAGTTTTAGTCAGATGTAGTCCTGTCGGGTCAAAATGATATAAGACCTTTGGGTATTGCAACTTTAAATACAAAGCAATGTCTCTGTAGATTTGCGTTTCTCTATATTCCATTATATCTTTTTAGTTTGGTGTCTGAATTTAAGTTCATTGGTAAATGCCTCATTAGGTAAGGGAATGCAAATGTGTAATTCAATTTCGGCCCATGCCCGGACCTTCATGATATAATCCCAAAACTCATACATGTCAAGTCTGGTAGTTGAAGAAGTCCCAATGTAATATTGCATTTTCATTGTTTTTGGATTGTAGCGAAATTCGGGTTTAAAATTAAACATACGCTTAAAGGATTCATGTACTTCGTCAGCTGTCATTCCAGTTTCTAAAGCTACGGCCTGATATACCACACCCCACATGTAGTCATTAGCCTCTACACTACGCAACGGGAAAACCTCTTGCAAATAAATTTTAAGAGGTAAACTCCGATGTTTGAGTAATTCATAAAGTTCATCCAGTTTTTTCTTGCTCCTGATGACAAAGTAGTCCATTATGCTGTTTTAATTTTCTAATTACCCATTTATCTCTTAATTTGCGTTTTGTGTCCTCAGAAGCACGACTACCTTTTGTCCAAGTATTTACCCCCTTCATTCTTTCACTCTTTTTCTTAACCGATTCTTCTGATTGCTTCCAATGCTTGCCAAGAGTTTTGGTATTTCCTATTTGGGACTGCCTTATATTTTCTCTTGTTTCTTCGGAACGTTTTCCGGATGCATTCTTGTTACCAATTAATTTCTTGCAGCTTTCTTCTGGCCATTTTACACCCAAAGTATTTCCTGCAATCTTACAGATATTAAACCAAGGTTTAAGTATCTTAAAATAATATTGTTCTTTGATCGTAAGAAACATTGGGAGACATGGTTCAATGGTAACAAAAATTAAATCAGATTCCCTGTATTTATTGAAATGGTTTTGAAGTCTTGTAGAATGGTGTCTATTTTTCCTTAGATCGCATAAATGATGATCCCATCTTCTTTTAATGTTTGCGGCACTCCCGATATAACACCTCTCCGGCTTGCTTACCGACTGTATTTTATAGATGCCTTAACTCATTTTCGTACCTTATACTCATACTGTTTCTTATACTGCTCAGTAGTGGTGATATTAATTTTCTCACCTGATTGCAGAGCTTCCCATGCCTCCTTGGTCATAATCAGGGAAGCTGTATGATCATTGCCAATACCTATAAGAACTTCAATCGATTCTACTAAATATTCTTTCTTATAACCAGGATTCATGACGATAATGTGAGCCTTTGGGGTGATTTTAATTTCCTTACCAAGTCTCGAAGGGTAAAAGACAGGTTGATTCGTAATGCTCTTAACAAATGTTTCCATAATAGTAAATATATTAATTAATATACAAAAATACTAATTAAGTGATAAATAAACAAATCAATTTAAGAAATTGTAATCTGTTCATGACGATATTGCTATATTACCAAACCACTGAGGAGATCCAGCAGGATATGCATTGACTTTAATGCATTCATCCGGTTTAAGCAGAGGATGCTTTACTACTCTCATCCCTCTGAAGTGTCCAATTGTGGAAAGCATGTAATCTGGCATATCTATTTTTCCCGATTGTAAGGATTGAAAGCACATATCCTGAAACTGTTTATATTTATTCTCTCCCATATATAGAGCAGGAGAAGAACTATGGAAAAACATTCCAGTATTATTCCATTCGTTTAAAAAATCCTTTGGTGTTATCCCTTCAGGGACAAATAAAAGGCCTCTTGGAGGATTGACTGTTTTTTTAGTCGTTTCAGCTAATACTTTCGGTGCCACGACTGCCGCAACACTACCGAAGCCAAGCAGTCTAAGAAATCTTTTTCTGTTCATTGGTTTTCATTTTATGGTATTCTTCAATAATGTCATAATCCTCATCAGTAAGATTCTGAAGCATTTTCCAAATTAATCCTTTTGATAAGTTTTTTAGATCAACCGGGACTCCGATCTGCATTAAGCCTCTTGTCATATTCTGACTACTAAGCCATTCCATTGATACATTACCTGTTAGATTCATTATTAATAGATTTTATTGTTTCGACATAAGATTTGCGTATAACATTGTTCTTAGTGATAACAGCGAAACACTGTCTAAGCATCTGATTGTAATCCTGATACATAGGGAAGTACCTAACCTTTTTTGCTCTGAGGTTTTTAAGATCAATAGAGTTCACTTCATCAAAGCCGCCACCTACATTTTTGAGGATATAGTAGGTCCTGCCATCATTGGCATTTTTCATTTTTGCCCTCTTGATGGCTCGCTCAATAGCTTTCCGATCACGCTTTACATTCCAGACGGATTGACGGTAGGCTCTCCATTCTATCCAATCGATCCTGATCTTGGTTTTTAAATCTGTTAAGATGTTTGACATAATTTTATGTATTTTCCGTTAATTATAGATTTAGATAACCGTTTGTCTGCCTCTTTCCCATAGGCTATCAATACTGAAGGAGCTCCTCCATTCCATTTGGCCTTCTTGCCTGATACGCTGAAAAAGCTTAACCTTCCTTTGATAAACAAAACAGAATAAGCATTAGGCCAGACATATTGGAAAAACATCTTAGTCTCTGTGCGAGCAAAGATAAGTGCAATTCCATTATTATGTATTGCTAATCTATTGAGCCAAAATACTGTTTCGTTCCCATAAGGAGGATTACACCAGACAAACCCTTCCCAAGGCTGTAACAATCCATTATCTTCAGTAGTAAAGTGTTTTTTTGCTGTTGCCCAAGGGCGAATAATTGGAGCACAAGGATCAAGATCAAAAGGGCCTAAGTCCAGAATAATATCCGGAGGAGTAAGCCATTCATCGCTTATCATTTTTGTTGACTGATGAGATCCCATTCCATTCATAACTATCATTTTATCCAAAACTCGCTTCCGAAATTATAATATTTTTGTTTGTCGTAAATGGTTTACTTACTACAGGCAGTGGAAGATATTTTAAACTCATCCAAACCACCCCGGCTGTAGTAATCGCCACATCATCATGGCATCCATCCACTGCTCCGATAGTGCCATCAATTTTATATTCAAGAGTGTCCATTTCGTCACACGCTTTATCCCATTTCTCAACATAGAGGTTATCCCTGAGTGCTGCATTAAGTGTATTTATAATAAGAGACTTAGTTCCTGAATTAGTATGAAATCCATACTTTATAGGTACTTTCATTCTGATCTTTTCAGGGTCTGTCCTTGAAAACATATTAGTATAATACGGAGCAATCTCATCAAGTATAGTTATGAAGTGATCTCCCTCTGTAGATTTTTTTGTTCTCAGTGAATTTGTCTCTATTGCAAGCAGGGCAATACCATAAAACATGCCAAGCTGTGCTGATATCCATGCAAAGATGTCCTGGTCGCAGTTATGAACAACGTAACAAGCTGTTGAGTATGAATTATCTTCTTCAACTTCTAAATTATACACGAACCCCGAATACGGCTGACTTGTTTTTGTTTTGACCTTATAGGCTATATTATTTGCATCTTGAAGTAAGGAATACTTCTTGATTTCCGATACAGTCCATACTATATTGTATCTTGGCCTTTTGCTTTTTATATAGCTATTTTTAGTTTTTGCAATTACCCTGTATATTCCAGGGCGGTATCCCAGCAATATTAGAATATCCCTTATCTGTCTCGCAAGAATGGGAGATACTGTTGATGCCGAATGTGTTATTGTTTGATCTGTATTGTATGTAGAACCATCCCCCTTCCAGTAGCTTTCCAGTAACTCGGATAATAATTCTTTTGAGGATTCTAAAACGACTGAACTTATCTTTTTCTCCCATGAGTGCTCTCCACATAATTCAAGAACAAGCGATGCAAGGTGAGTATCACAAACTCTCACCCTGCAAACTCCGACATCCTTATATTCTATGATAGAGCTTTTAAACCCAAGTTTTAAAAGTTTTTCATAACAGTCTTTTGCTACAGTTTCTCTTTCATAATATGAAAATGAGAAATATACACCATAAGGTTTTTTATTCTTACCCTTATGGTTTATATGGCCCTCGGCTAAATAATAACCAAGAATAGAATAAAAGACTTTCAGGTCTGTTATTTCACGAACTGTATCTTTCGACTTACCTCCATTATATTTATTGATAATGAATGAAGGATTAAATTCTACTCTATTTTTAGAATATGCAATGTATTGTAAATTATTAGCTTCAATCCATTTAGGGTCTCCAATACATTCTTTTTTATTGTATTGATAACGATTTCTCCAAGGTACTCTTTCAATTTTATTTACAACATTATTGCTGTAAAACGGATGTTCAGGAGTACAGGTAACTGTTTCGTAATTTCCTTGCGATCTTATTGAAATGACTTCTCCACTATAGTTATTTTTATATGTTTTGATGACTTTTTTGAATCTGTTTTTATGTGTCCATACAAGATCGCCTACCTTAACATCTTTAATTTGCTTAAATCCATCAGATGTATATATCAGTGTGTCAGGGACAAAGCAATGGCCCCACCAGGTAGCAACAATCTCAGGTCTGCCTCCATCCATCATCCAGTATCGATCTATAACCCTTAGGCAAGAATAGTCAGCAAGAATAGTCCTTCCTCCAACGTCCCCAAAGATAGCATACCTATCAGTGATATCTTCTGTTATATCCGGCATACTCCATATAAGCAGATTCCCTCTTGGATTTTCAAGAAACTTTATATTCTTCAGGCTATCGGGGCCAACCTGTGCATCTCCTTTTAATTCTCCGACATAGACAGGTTTCACGCAACCATTGCGCATGTTAAGTACATATTCTGGTGAAAATACCCTTCTTCCTGTTGAGGCGAATGCTTCTTTATCGTTACTTGGAAAATCTTCATTCATCCTCCATGTATCGTAGTTCTCTCCTATCTTAGTATCAAAATACCATTTGATACCTTCCAGGGTAGCTCCTATGCTCCAAAGATATTTTGCATAGCCTGTAGTTTCCGCAAGCATCCATTCAATGAACTTAGGTAAATCATTCTCTTTTATTGTTTTCTGATATCTCTCTATCTCAAACCATGCGACAAATACAGGATCATACGAGCTCTCTCCTTTTTTTGCAGCCTGCCATTCCCTGTGAAAAGCATTGCCTACACCTTTAGCTGTGGATTCAAGGACTATAATAGAGTCAGGTGCATTGGGGACTGTTGACCGGAGATTCTGCAGAAGATCTTCCGTTGACCGCTGTGGAGTTGATTTGAACTTCCCAAGCTCCGAAACATGAAGCATTGCGAAGTCATAAGATGCAAGGCTTTCCGGCTTCTGTGCAGAGCCAACTCCAACAATACAATTTCTCTCTTTGATCATCTTAGTCTTGCTGGACCCTTCATATGGCACGAATGTTATTGTTCCGAACTGTTGCGGATATAACCTTCCGAGCCTCCGGTACATACCTCTTATGTTTCTGGCCTGATCATCTACATCAGCAATGATAGCAGAATGCCAGTTGGTTTTTAGTACTCGCTGAATCCATGCCATATATATTTGAACGAGAGTCGATCCTCCCCATTGGCGAGCTTTAAGAAGTACAATCCTGATCGGCACTCCTTCGGTACGCATTTTTTCAAGACGGCTAAGTAATTTTCTTTGAGCCCTGTTAAGGATGAATGGGATCTCCTGCTTGGTTACCTTATCCTGAATCTTCGCACATACAAAGGCCCAAAATTCAAAGTCATAATCAAATCGTTTCTTACTTAAATCGTTTATGATAGCCTGAGTTGTAAGAAAATCATTTGTCCCTACAGCCTTTTCTACCGATCCCTCATCTCTTATCTTTTGGAGTATTGGCAGATCATCGAACATTTGTTTTGGGAAGTAGATAGAATAATTAACGTCTGCATGGGAAAAATCTACTTTGATTCGCTTTAAAGGAGAACCTAACCCGGTTGCAGGGTTATAGGGAGTATTCAATTTATCCCTACGAATCTTGTTTTCAGCAAGGATCTTATCTAATTGATCACTTGGCATTATCTTTCTCCCGGAATTTCTTAGTTATTATTTTACAGACATATCTGTTTGAATAATTAGTTCTTCGGGCAACCTCATCATACATTGACCCTTTTGATTGAAATCGGGCATCTTTTCCTTTTTCTAATATTACCTGTGTATATACACTAAATATCGCTTCATGCCTCTGTTTAGTGTTGTCATTCATCGAAGAGAGGTATTGGTTTGAGCAAATATAAGACAAAAAGACAGATATTAGCGACAATTTGCGATTAATTTACAAACATAAAGGAGTAGATTTGAACTTATTATTTCATAAACCTAAAAAACATATTTAATATGGCAGAAGGTGGGAGTTCAAATTCAGGCGCAAGCGCAGGTGCAGCAGGCAGTTCAGATGCAGGAGCAGGAACAGCCGGGACAGCAGTAAGTACCGAAGCGGCAGCTGTAAAAAGCGAAGGAACAGAAAGCAGCGAGTCAGCAAAAGAGTTATCAGATGTATTAACCCAGGATGAAGAAAAAGCCTCTAAAGTAGAAAAGCCTCCGGAAACAGAGAAAGCCCCGGAGAAGGTTGGAAAGATAATTGATGATAAGCCGGTAACGGTGCAGGAGGTAAAGGATAAGACAACTATTGACAAAGATCATGTAGTGGGCGAAGAAAAGAAGCCCGAGGAAAAGAAAGAAGAAGTTAAAAAACATAAATATCACGACAGGTTGATTAAAGAATTTCCCGACAGGAAGTTCGCCTCTGATGATGAGTATGAAGCATCACATGAGGAATATGTTAAGAACCTTGAGGGATATAGAGAACGAGGGACGATAGCTAACCAGAAGTTAGTAGCGTTGTTTGAAGCCGAGCCACAGATAGCAGATGTTGTATCAGAGATGATCAGAGGAGCAACTATGCGGTCCGCATTGGCAAGGCACATTGGAGCAGAGGACTTAGTTCCGGAGGAAGGGGACCCTGATTATTCCGTTTGGGATAAAAACACAAAAGAGAGACTTGAAAGGATTGAGAAATCAAACAAGTTCAATCAGGAGTTCAATGAGAATGTTGAATTTTCAGTTAAATCGATACATGAATTCGCTGAAGAAAACAAACTCCCTCCCGAGGAAGCAGAGAAAATCTTAGGAGAATTTAATGATATGCTCAAAGACATTTATCGTGGAAAGATCACGAAAGAGACTCTCACCAAAATTACGAAAGCAGTTAAGCATGATGAGGCAGTAAAGGAAGCAATTAAAGATGCTAAAGAGGAGGGTGAAATAAAGGGAAAGAACGAAGCTGTCAAAGCAAAGAAGGAAGTAGAATCGCTTAAAAAGGATGATGGAATCCCGGCTCTCAAAAAAACAGGTGATACCATAGAGGAGACACCAGAAAAGCCCGAACAGGCTCAAATCATAGATCGCATATTTGGCGCAGCCAAGAAAAGATCAAACTTTTAAAAATTAATATAAACTAAAAAATTCTTCAAATGAAAAACAATATTTTTTATCACGCATCCAGAATATTCGGAATAACATTGGCAATCGCCATGCTATTCGTATTCAATGGATTTATTGCTATGGGCTCAGGAATAGCCTATGCCGTTGCTACCGGTGCAGTCGTTGCCGATGATCCGGTAACTGTTGAGGATGTTAAGGCCGGAAGTACTATCGACAGAGATTATGTGTCGAAGAAAATAACCGACATGCGGCCTGCCGCTACTCCACTGGACACGATACTTCGTACTATAGAGAACCAGGTTACAGTAGCTTCATTCAAAACAGAATTCTATGCTGTCAGTTCCAGGGATCTTGTTGATACTGTAAATACAGCTTTCACAAGAGACACAGACGGAGTAAATAGTGTTGCTCTTAAAGTGAATAACATCTCAGCATGGACTCCCGATGATACACTCATGGCATATGGGGTTACAAGTGGGGCAGTAGCATCAGGTTATAGCGATGGACTCGATCTTGTTTGTTTTGTTGTGTCACGAGATGTGTCTGCAGAAACAATACTTATTCAACCGCTTAACGGACCTGAAGGATTAAATGCAAAAGCAGGAACGATGGTTCTTCCGTCCATTCCAATCAACACCAAGCTCGTCAGGATGGGAACCTGTAAAAATGAACTCGATGCTCAGACATCGCCTTACGGAATTGTACCTGTCAAAGATTACAACTATCTGCAGATATTTATGGCTCAGGCAGAAGAAGGAACATTCCAGAAGCTGCACGAAAAAGAGGTTGAATTCTCATTCAGTGATTATGAGGCTCAGAACATATATGACATGAGGGCAAGAATGGAGTATTCATTCCTGTTTGGAGCTAGAAAATTATTTACTGATGTTACGAATGCAAAAACAAGATATACAACCGGTGGACTTACAAGGTACATTACAAGTGCTCTTGAATATGGAACAGGAGGAGCAGATAGGGAGATTGATAATACAACCGTCATTAACTGGACCAAATCAATATTCAGAGGCAATTCCGGATCAGATCGAAGAGTTATGTTTATGGGTGATGGGTTTGCTGCCTATATGATGGCTGCAGATACAGTTCAGAGACAGATCGATGCCAAGAAAACCGAGAGAGTGTATGGAATAACATTCAACCTGGTTGAAACTAATTTTGGTCAGCTTCTTTGCAAACACCACAACCTGTTAGATTTAGCAGGATGGGGAGAAAAGGCTATTGTTCTTGATCTTAACTATGTTGAGAAGCACACATGGAAGCCGATGGCTGTTCGTCAGCTTGACTTAAAAGGTTCAGGTCAGAGGAATGTAATTGCAACCGTCATAGAGGAAACAGCAGGAGCAGTTCTGAGGTACCCTGGCGTTCATGCAATAATCGGACCGGCTGCTTAAAGAATTATCAGGGAGGAGAAGTATCTTTTCCTCCCTTAATTTTTATACCACTTAATAATAAATTCCAATGGAAAGAAAACAAAAGACTTATCAGTCAGTTCATTTTGTTCAGTTAGATACTTATTTAAAAGTTAAGGGACAAAGGACATTGATTGAATTTCGTGGAGGCACATTAGAACCAAAAAGGAATGGTACTTATAACTGTACTGATCCTGATATTATCGAGGCACTGGATGCGAATATTAAAAGAATAGGGCAGAAATGCTCATACAAGTGCATTCACGAGGAGATCCTTTTCGAAGATGATTCACCTCAAAAAAAGAAAGGTAATTCTGTTATGAGGGATGTCCCGGAAATCAATACCGTTACCGCAGGCAGAGAATGGCTTATTAATGCATCAGCCGAAGGTCAGATTGAAGAAGGGATAACTCCGAGCATGATTAAGAATAGAACGGATGTTTTGCGTATTGCGGAAGAAAACGGAATCCGTTTTGTTGACCTGCCAGTAAGTTAATTTGAAAAATGGAACTAAATGGACAGAGAGGGCATATTAACAAAGGTTCGTATCAAAATGGACGAAGCCACTCCCCCGGGAGTAGAGTTGCCCTTTGATGACTTTATTGGACCTATCCTTGACGAATGCGCCAAGGAAGTAGCTCAAATTGCCCCACTCCATTTACTTTCTCCATTATCAATGATTAACAGTTCTCTTACAAGAATGATGGATGGGAATATTGCCACTATTGGATTAGGCATACATCCATATCAGGTTGGAGATTCTATTACAGTATCTGGATTCCCCACAGCAGAAAGTTATTATAATGGCGATTTTATTATAACAGCCATTACCTCAACATCAATTTCATATCCTGTTACTCCTTTAGTTGTTGCAACAGAATGGATTTCAGAGAGTGGGTTTGATGTATTTACAAATACAGGACTTGAGATAAGCGTTGCTCAGAATGCTGCAGGCATTTGTTCTGCAGAAAGTGATATTCAATTTGCTACGGTTGCAGGTACAAAGATCAGGGTCCAGGGAACCTTAGCACTAAATTCAGCCCCGGGAACAGAACCGGTAATATTCATTGATAATTCTGATATAAAAACATTGGCAGTAGGAGTAAATGACATTGAATTAGTCGCGACTACCTCTATTCCTTTAGGGATAGCTACTATTTATCGGAACGGAGCAACAGATTATACTTTTACAGGAGTTTCAATAACAAAAACCACAGATCCCATCAAGGATTATACTTCTGGACTGGTAACATTCAAAACGATATCTGTTAATGATCTGACTTATATTACTAAACCATTAAATTTTCTAAGGCTTTACGAGATGAAGTTCCCATTATGGGTTAAGCCTGTAAGGGAAACGACAAAGCCTGATTCTGATGGCGGGAAAATACAGGATAATCCTTATCTCGCATCAGGGATCGGGAGACCCTCTGTAGTTCTTAAAACTACCAGGCCTACCGGTGGATCGCTTGGAGAATATCTTATATGTGGCAAAGTAACATCATCCTCAATCCCCACAGCTCTTTTTGTTAAAACACCTAAACCTGAGGACCTTCCTGATCTATTGATCGATTCCTTGACCTGGCTTTGTTCTTCGAAAGTATTACAGATATCAGGGTACGGTGATAAAGCGCAGGGCGCAATGCAGCAATACCAGCTCACATTAACACAATTAGCACAAGCATAAATAATTTCTTAATATTAATTTATTTAAATCCTTAAAACGATGATTACAGATCGAAATCTCAAAATTAAGAAATGGTTGCCAGAATTGATATTACATTCAACAGATCCTGACAAGCATATTGCCAATCTTAGTGTTGGCGCAACTCAACTTCTACATGAAGGAATTGCATTCTCTAACTTAAAAACCGTCAAAAAACTTATCGGGGCAGTAGGTGTGGAAGATTGTGATTTCAACTTTGCGACAGCAAATAATGTAACAGAGCAACCTATTGATTTAGGAGCAATAGTCCCTGCCTTTGCCAGGGTACTTGATGTCAAGACAGTAACCGAAGCAGCTTTTGCTGCCGAAGCAACAGCAATAGCATCATGGTCAGTAGATACAAATGTTTGCACTATTATAACAGCAGCAAATCATGGAATTGTTTCTACCAACTCTGTTGTTATCGCAGGTATGACTGAGACAGCAATTAATGGCACTCATACTGCTACAAGAGTTGATGATACTACATTTACTATTCCATTGACTCATGCTGATGCAGGAACAACCGCAGATATTACAGGAACAGTAGTCCATACAGCCATGACTCTGGTTGCTGAAACAGGTAATGCAACATCAGGAGCTCAGTTTATTGCCAGTGCAACTATTAAAGCCCTCAATGCCATTACTGCAGCCAATCTCACTACAATGAATGTTGCACCATCGGCATCAGCAAGTCATGTTTGGGTGTCAGCAACTCCTGAAAGTAAATGGGATCATATTACAACCGGCCAATTAGCTGTCTATGTAAGTTATCTTGAGATCTAATACTTCATCCGATGAGCATATTTGCCGGGAGTACACCGAAATATCGCATTCGTCTAAAGGATGAGGCAGGCACACAACTTAACCCGGAAGATACAGGACAGATCCTTGAAGTAAAAATCTGGATTTATAATAGTATCTCCGGGGATGTTGTAGCAAAATTCTATTTGAATGATGCTCCTGATCCTATTGGCACATGGAGGCAGGCAGGTATTAAGGAAATTGTTCCAGGAGATAAGCAAGTACATATTTATCTTACAACTTCTGAGACTGAGGAGGCTGCTCCTGATATGAATATAATGCAAGTCGCAGTGACAGTTCCTGATGCTGATTTTGCTGATGGCAAACGCATTATTGTTAAGAAAGGCCGGTTTCATGACATTAAATACGCAAAACTAATCCTAAGTTGATGGAAACAATAGATCTCGATGTAATTCTCGATGGGACGGTACTATTTCAATTAGGGTACAAAGCATCCAATTATGCTAATCTTCCTGCAGCGATAGCTGCTATTAGTACTACTCCCGGTACTCTATATATTGATTCTTCGCAGTCAGTAACTGACGATTTAGTAATCCCTGAAACACTATCAGTTGTTATTTTAAAACCAGGACTGCTAACGATTAGCAGTGGAAAGACATTAACCATAAATGGACCTTTTGATGCCGGAATTTATCAGGTATTTTCAGGAGCAGGATCTGTTTCTTTCAGTGGCAATAAATATTTACAAGAAGTTTATCCTGAGTGGTGGGGAGCTATTGCTGATGGGATTACTGATTGCACTATTTCAATTCAGGCAGCAGTGGATTCCTTTGATAGCGTTTGCTTCTCTGAAGGAACTTATCTAAGTGATACCGTAACCTTGAACGAAAACAATTCTCTTTATGGGCGGGGATCTCTGTCAATAATCAAGCAGAATGCCATTACAGGAAGTAGTTACGGAACACTATATGTAAATTCCGGTTCATCCAGTACATATATTGACAATATTTCTATTAAAGATCTGCAGGTATTGGGAAATGTAGCAGTTGATGGGTTTTCTCAGTTTCAGCATTTGATAAGTCTGAATGGAGTTAGCAATGTGAATATCAAAAATTGTCTCATTAAAGGATTTCGGGGTGACGGTATATATATAGGATCGGGTGTAACCGGTGGTGATGAAAGGCATAATAAGAATGTAAAAATTGAAAATTGCACTATTGACGGAGTTAATAAAGACAATCGAAATGGAATCAGCGTTATTGATTGCAATAACTTGATCGTACAAAAGTGCATATTTCAGAATTGCACAAGAGCTGATATGCCCGGGGCTATTGATATTGAACCAGATAATAATGTATTTCATATAGCAAAAAATATTAAAGTTATAGGTAACAGCTTCTATAACATCGGTGGCAATGTGGCGATTGTCTCATTGGTATTTAATCTTGCAACCTTTACAGTACAGCCTGAATTATTTGTTGTCGCAGGTAATACTTTTGATGATTCAACAGCCTTATGTGCTGTCGGCTTTTTTAATAATGCCATTTATGCCAGACCATTTAATCTCTCTATTATTGGTAATACTTCTCGTATTGCATTATTTCAGGGATACACTTATCTCAGAGGCCTTTCAATCATTGGGAACACAATGTATAAAGCCGATTGCTATTTCGGGTATAACTCCACTGATATTTGTAATAACATGGTATTTAGTGGAAATGTTATTTACGGAAATGCCTCTGGAAGTGGAATGGTTATAAGGGGTGCTGATGGAGTAGTAATTAATAATAACACTTTCAATTATATAGTTGACTATGCAATTCAGATAGGTCATGCTACTGATGCAGTTGTCACAAATTGCAATATCTCAAACAACATATTCTTGAATATTACAGGCACTGGTTATGCAGTTCTCACAAACGGAGGAGTAAGCGGAGCATCTTGCGTATATAAAAATAATATTGGAGGGGCTGCTCATAATTTCCCTGCTTGGCTCAATGATGATTGTGGAGTGGTCATAAATGGCACTTCTGCAGTATCTTTTAATAGCGCTACTTTGCCAGATTCATTTCCAGTGGGAATATGTACTTGCATCATTAATGGAGACACAGGAGTACCAAGCACAGGAGCCTATCAGGGGACTTTAATAAATTATCGCTTTGCATGGAGTGGAGGAGCGTATGAGAAATTTACATACCAGCATTACTATTCTGCAAATAATTCTGTTGACCCTGACAGTTTCTATATCAGAAAACGAAATGCAGGAGCTAATACATGGACTGCATGGTATAAAGTAACTGGAGTATAAACGATTAACAAATATTATAATGGAAGCAAAATTTAACATTAATCGATCAACACTGGTAGATGTAACTGGTCACGATTTTATCGATTACCTGGTAGCAAAAACACTGACCAAAAAGATTGATACTAATGTGGCAACAATAACTTGCGACAGGGCACATAAGCGGATTCCCGGGGATGTGGTTTTTATCTTTGGGCTTACTACTACTTTGGAGTATAATGGTTACTTTAAAATCTCAGCTGTATCAGCAGATGGATTAGCGTTCTCATATGCACTAACTCATGCTGACGATGCCGAGAATGTTGATCTTGGAGGAGAGATACATGATCCTATTGGTAAAGATGGGAAGACATTCTTCATAAGATCGGCTGCAGGGAATATCTGTTATAGCCTTGCGGGGAATATAGCCATAAAGACAGCAACAAAGAAGATCATATCAAATGTTGCGACCATCACTACACAGGGACCTCATGGCTTGCATGTAGGGAATACGGTTATGATAAGCGGATTGGGTGGAGATCATGCTGCAGATTATAATATCTACGCAACAGTTACAGCTGTCTCTGCACCTAACTCATTCTCATATGCACTAACTCATGCTGACGATGCCGAGAATGTTGATGCAGGAGGGTGTGTAGATGAATGCGTTTTAAAGACTGTAGCAGCACAGGTTAACTACATTGATCCTGAGATTTGCCGCAAAATATTTAAAACAGGAACTACAGCAACCGGGATTTATGTAGGTTATGGGATATAGTCATGGAGTTGATTAATAGTTGGAGGTCAACTGTAAAACAGGGAGGCAAGATCTCAGTGAAAGTCAGGTTTGGAAAGATTACGTTTTTTGATATATATATTGACAAGCCAAAGAAACGATGGGGCATAACGATATTAAACATTGGGATTAAAAACAGTTTGCAAAAACAGAAATAAAGATGGCAAATTACATTTATGATGCTGATGAGCAACTTTATCATAACTTGCAGGAGTTTGTTGATGCACTTGCCAGTGAGACCGGAGATACCTATCTAATGTTATTTGCCCTTCCAATAGAAGCTCTGTTTGAGAAGATTAAGAGAAGGTCCGCACTTAGAGGGAAATTAGCCATAGACAACCAGGGTAAGTCACAGCTTGAACATTTCCAGATCACAGAAGATGAGAGAGACATTTACCTTGACTTTCTTCAATCAGGATCAGCGAATATATTTAAAAGCATATCAGGATTCTCCAAAACCCTGCATGGGGCATTCCGGTTTAATGCAAACTTCGGAGATCCCGAATTTGGAGGGATCATAACAGCAGTCAGCATAGATGGGCTAACAATTACTGATAGTACTCTATCTATGGTAGTGAACGAATATGCCGGGATGAAACTTGTTATCGCCAGTGCAGGGATATACGAGAATATGGAGAGAACTATTGTTTCAAATACTGCAACAGAATTTGTTATTAACGAAGCATTCCCGGCGAATCTTACCACTTATGAATATTTCATAACAGCACAGACGGAGAAGTGTATATTGATATATTCGTCAATGGATGTAGAGCAATTTGATACTAATGTAATTATTGGGATTGAAGCATTACTGGAAAAGACACTGATTGGGACTGTACTAAGAGATTGGTACCTGATTAATCGATTCATGGATGACTATGGAATTGAAGAAGGGTTACTTAAAAATGACATCTCTGATCTGAGGATGCATTATTTCCAAAGCAGGAAACCGGCCAGGGCAACAGAATTTTTTAATGATAACGATATTGATTAAACGGACATGAGTATAACAGGAGTCAGATGTTCATTAAGTACCCTTGATACTCTCGTCAGATACAGACCAGGGTTAATAACATATACAGATGAAGAAATGAAATATCCAATACAGACAGTCGATCTTGAAGCTGATGTTGTACTCCCTGTCTCTACATCGATTACAACTAAGCCATATAACATCTTTCTTTTCCTCTTTAACGCAGGTACGGAAAGATGGGATAATATTACTCAGAGTGTTGATATCTCTGTTGCAATCCCCGAAGGAGAGACAACTTATACCGTTTACATCTTATCCGGAGCTCCGCTATCTAGTGTTGACCTTTTAATTCTATACTAATGAAAAAATTACAATTAATAATTATATTTCTGGTTCTTGCGGTATTCTGCTATGGACAAGTTCCGCTTTATAAAAACCTTGAGATAAGAAAACCAGCTCCTCAATTTTGGGGAAATGGTACAGGAGCACAGCTTAAGTTATATAATTCTACAATAACTGAAAGTGACGGCAAAT
>Ga0307375_10000375_pt1 | contig 58507 bp, 120 predicted proteins | sample TR1MG_FD_202531 | JGI IMG/M metagenome (GOLD analysis project Ga0307375, IMG submission 202531) | Soil microbial communities from Risofladan, Vaasa, Finland - TR-1 | ecosystem: Environmental > Terrestrial > Soil > Coastal area > Acid sulfate soil | place: Finland: Risofladan, Vaasa | collected...
TAATATTTAGGTTCCAAATTATTTTCAGGTCTCTCAATATCTCATCAGCGCTCATTAAGAACGATTCAGCTTTCCTCTTTTTCAGGTATGCAATTCTATTTGCAATTTTAGTGTTTTTTAGTAATACATTTGCATTAACAGACGCACCATTATTTCCTTTCATTTTGTATCCAGCATTCAAATAAGCATCCCCCATCGATGTGCCACTTACCATATTCATGCAGAATTGCTCCCATCTTGAATTTTCGAGTGGTGAGCTGGGATCGAGGTTCTCATTTACTATCTTTCGTTTCTTTTTCATGTCAACTACACGTCTCCATTTTCTCAAAATTTACCCTCTCGCTATAGTAGCCATTTGAGCCACCATACCATCTTATTGTTACGGTACCTTTTACCGTCCCAATTTTATAGAAAGTCCAGGTAAACGATTCGTAGTATTCCGGCATGTTGACTCCGTCCGGTATTTCGTTATCATGAGTGACCTCTTCTGCCAACAAAATGGGGGTGTTCAGCAGATCGTTTAGATCTCCGCAAACATCTTCGATCACTACGTTTTCGCAGCAATTCTGATCGTGGTATAACCTGTACCTATTTCCTGTATCGGTTGTGAAGATGATCTCATCGCCAACATTGCCCCTTTCCTTCAATACCTCGACACTAACCAACACATTGCCGACTAATAATTCAAAGCTTACCTCGTTATCTATCATAACACGCTACCATCCAAAACCACATTTCGGGCATTTATTCTTTTTCTTATCATCCCCTTCTTTCTCATTTATTACCGGATCCTCATAATAGCACATTTTAAACGTCCCCATGTTCACTCCGGCCGGGGCAATCACTGTTTTGATCTTATAGAAGTCGAGGTTATTTATCTCTATGTACTTATGCAGCTCATTGTCTTGTATTCTCCCATATTCCGATAGCATAAGCAATAACATCGCTTTAGCTTCCTTCTCGCTATCAGCATAGATTTCAACACAGGCGATTTCTGTTTCCGGGGGATATCCCATGCTCCGCAGAACGAAAGTCCGCTGCCTGCCGTCAAGGATTTTGTCTCCCCAGATGCGCACAGGGTCGCAATAACCAAATTCTTTGATGGCCTTTTCTAATTTCTTTGCCTTTGCTTCGTTTAGTTCTTTCAGATTGCCCTGGAAGTTTTCAAGTTCAGCTAAAGTCTTATAAACAATTTTCCCTACTCTATTTCTTAGTTCCATGGTTATCTTCCCGTTTGGTTGACCAGCATCACAGCTATTTCCATTTCAGAAAGCGCATTGTCTACGGAACCTACAGCATCGCACAGGCTTCTATTGGATACGATTAGCCCCCTTGTTACCAATACAATTCTGGCTACATTTCGCTTCTTTTCAATCTTTGCCTGCTTGCTGCGGTCAAAAGTACCATACTCAAGAAACAGTCTCAAATTAAACAGGTAATATTTTAACTTCGTTTTGATACCGAAATGCCTTAACTCCCGGATGTGATTTTTTATCTTCATGATCTTAATATAACATGACTTTCAATATTTTTCAACTTTCTTGTTTTGGTTGCAAGTTTTTCGCTATGCATTTGTTTAGCATTCCTTCTATTTCGTGAGCCATTAACTCGTTATTCACGCACAGCCTTTATTGCATATGGGTGCCGAACTTTCAACTCCTTATCACCGAAAGCATTCGTTTTGCGTTTCCCTGCACATCTTTTAGCCATCTTATTCTCCTTCTAATAATTTTTTTAATTTTCCTCTTCTACGTAATTGTTTATATTTACGCCTACTTTCCTATCCTCATCTGTTATGCCGCAATCATCCAGGTTACCACTAATGCCAGTTGCATCGCCATGAACACCAAAGGCATTGCCATAAATTCCAGACTTATCGCCTTTCAAATTCCCGTCGTTAACAAGCAGCTTTACGCCCTTCGCTTTTCTTAGTTTTTTTGATTTTTCTTTCATGATATTATCTCCTTATTTTACTGGCAATCCCTTAACTTCCGGGATTAACCAGCCTTTCTCCAATTCTGTTTTTATCTTATTTTCTGCAATTTCGCAGAACTTTTCGTTGCCATCACACCCTATAGTATTTCGTCCTAATTGAATGGCCCTTGCGCACGTGGTACCGGTTCCACAAAATGGGTCAAGAATTATCCCACCTTCCGGACACCCAGCGATAATCGGTTTATCTATTAGGTCTGGATTATAGGCGGCGCAATGGCCTTCCTTAGATGGTTTAACTGTTATATCCCAGAGGTCGGATACGTCACCTGGGTTTTTGCCAGATTTCACCGAGTTAAGATCAAAGTAATAATCCCTTTGCTTAGTAAATAAGAACACGTATTCATGCTTCCGAGAGAACCTGTCAATAACTCCCTCTGGCATACAGTTACGTTTTGCCCAAACAATAGTATTCCTGAGAATCCAACCCCGGTCGACACAGCCTATCGCGAAACGGTGCGGAATAAGCAAAAGGCATTTCTCTGACATGCCTGGCGGTGGGTGTCTATATCCTAATTTTGACAAAGACTCCATTCCTTTTATTGTTTTCTGCTTCCCACCCAATTTATTCGCACTACTCCGCCCACCCGCGCTGTAGGTATCTCCCAGGTTAATCCACATAGTGCCGGTATCTTTTAGTATCCGATGGGCGAATCCCATGAATTGCCATAAGTGCTCTAAATATTCCTGGAATGTTGGTTCTAATCCCCATTGCTCCTGATATCCATAATCCCTTAACTGCCAATAAGGCGGAGAAGTAATAATGCAATCGATGGATTTGCTGGCAATTTCTGATATTAATTCAAGGCAATCCTTATGATATATTTTATTCACTTGTATATTATCTCCTTTTTCTCTCTATTAACCAGCAGCACCGATAGCCTTTGCTCCGCTATCTTGACATGTTCAGCTACCTTATCGCAGCCTATGAAATCTCTATTCATCCCGGCTGCAGCCAGTAGACTTGACCCGCTGCCGGCATAAAAGTCCCCGATCAGATCACCCGGTCGACTTGCAAGCGTTACCAGGTAAGCGAATATCTGCACTGGCTTTTCAGTTAGGTGCGCCTCTCTGCCGACCTTTGTTGACGCCGATGGTTTCGGCACTGGTAGGAATGGGTATGTTTTGGGCAACTTTTCGCGGCACCAAGAATCGAAACAAAAATATCTGGTATATGAGCCGGAATCCTGATAACCGGTCGAGGCTTCACTTTTATTTCCAAATATACCTTTTTTACTTCCACTGCCAGATTTTCCGCCATTTACAATAGACTTTGCAGGCCTTGATTTTTCACATTCTCCGGTATCAAGTAGGTCGCCCTGGACGAGCAGGTTTGTGGGGTATCTGCCGTCAAGTCGTTTCCATTGATTCTCTATTCCGTAATTATTAATTAATTTTCCACCAACAAATTTATCCTGCAATCCGCTTACCTCCCGTCGTGTATCCTCGCCCATCAACGGCACCCTACACCTATCAAGCCAGGTGCAAGCATGGCCGTTCATTATTGTCGCTGTGACGTAATCGCTTAACTTTGTATCTCGGTACGGGGTAGACTCGACTAATTTTCCATCAATCCACAACTCATCATTTAAGGCCGGATTAATGGCGATCTTTCTGATAGTTTTCGTCTTTTCCCTTTTGGTCTCGAAATAATCTATTTTATGTTTTTCCCAGATTTCCGACCGCTTCACTTTCTCTACTGGCTTCATGGCCGTGATTATTATTTCCAGGCACGGCTTCGGACGGTACCTAACGTATGCACCGTCAAATTCTTTTGCAAGGTCGGAAGCTGGGGCGGTGATTTTCCCTCCCTGCGTTACTGTTTTGCGATACCCCTCTTTTACTCTTTTTACAGAAATACCATTCGGCCTTGTGTATTCCTTTATAACCTCTCCCTCCACTCCCAGCCTCTTATCGATCATTTTCGACACATTAGCACCCAACCCAATCCCGGTAGCATATGTCCAATAAATTGACGGGAAGTCAATCATGAACCCAGCATCTTCGATAAGCCTGGTCATCCGGTAAAGCAGGTCCTGCCTGGGAGATGAGAACACGAAACAGAACGCGCCGGGCTTCAATACCCTGAACATTTCAAGAAAGGCTTCCTTCGACGGTAAAACCTTGTCCCAACTCACTCCCATAAGCTTCATCCCGTAGGGAGGATCCGCGGCTATCATATCAAGCTTATTGTCCGGGATTCTTTTCAGTAATTCGATATTATCGCAGTGGTAAACTTTATTCGTCAATATTTTGGGTTCCATTTCACAAATAACCTCCTAATGATATACGTTCTGGCAATACTCATTACCGTAAAGAACAGCACTACCGATATGCTCTCTATGTATGACCTTGAAAATATAAGGTGATAGAGAATCGCGTTCAGTATGAATCCAACCGTGGTATTGCTTACCGCCTCGATAAAGCTTTTCTTTTTGGTCTGGGTGTGCATCCGCTTCGTCACTTTCTAAAGCTCCTCAAATTTCTTTTCTGTCCGCATAAATACGGAGCATTGGTCTTGAGTCCCAGTAATTTCAATCCTGCTACAGTGTGCCGCGTGCTCGCAAAGTAAACTTGTAGCATCGCAGTCCAAACTGCCGTGTATTTCGGTGGTCGAACTCACACCCTTCTCTTCCATTAATTTTGTCAATAATTCTGATAATTTTAAAATGGTCATACTTTTCTCCTTTAATTTAATTTGGCTTTCGGTGCCATAAATTTGTCGTGCCACAGCCATGCCAACACTACAGCCTTTTCTTTAGTTGTTAAACAGTAAAATTCTTTTCCAAAAAAAAACTTTGCCAACTGGTATGTCTCGTCTTTTTCTTTTATATTCATTATACTACCTCTTGTTTTTCATAAAACATCGAACATTTCCCGCAAAAATTATCTTCCTGGATAGGAATCAGCATAGTGAGAATGTTTTTTGCTATATTATTGTTTCCACTTTTTTGTTCATAATTGTACTCAAAATGTGCAAGCCAGACCTTGCAACCCTTCCAGTGCACACACCTTTTGCAATACTCCTCTTCGTACTGGTCGGCTTCACAGCCATTACTAAAGTATCCCATCATCTACACCATTCAAGATTGTAACTTCCATATAATTCGCAAGCCTCGTACATTTTGGCAGGGATTACTTTTAGCCTGCTGTATGAAGGCGTGAAATACTTAACCCCATCTTTCACAAAGCAGCAAATGAGCATAAGGTTTCTGTTTTTCATGACCGTTACCCCGTCTTTCTTTAGCAATGCGCCCCAATACACGAAGCTCAATAACTCCTCATATGGTTCATGTCTCCCCTGGATAAGCAGTTCTATTTTTGCTATTTTTGCCAATTTACCTTCGTTTTTATATTCCGCTATCATTACGATATCTCCCACCTGCACCGGGCTATTATTTTTTATGAATTCACCTATAACCGTGGTAGATTCTTTTCGCACATTGTACCGGTAATCGCTGAACTTCTTTGATCTTAATTCAATTAATTTTTCTTTCATCTTAAGCTCCTCTTTTTTTAAATTCATCGTATGCGGCAAGTATCTTCTTTGCCTCATGTATTTGGCTATTCAATAGACTGCAATACGACCTGTCATCGCTAAAGCTCTGCAGCGCATCGTAGTATTTGCCGATTGTATTTTCCATATATTCTCTGAAATTTTTTGGTTCATCTGCGTTCATTTTCAATCTCCTCAGTCATAGAAAAGGCAATCATCACACAGAAACTTATCGCCAGATTTACACTCAAAACACATCATCCGCTCAACACACCCACAGATCAAACATTGTAGCGCAGGCTTTTTGCCGCTTACCACTCGCTTAGTATTCTTAAAGTTGTTTGCAGCTAAGTCGATATCGCAATCAGGGCAATTGTATTTAATTGATTTTTGCTTCATTCTTTTGCCTCCTATCTTTCGTAAAACATCGAACATTTCTCATTGTTCATTCCCCCTACGTCAAGTGAAATAAGCATATTTAGGATTTTCCTTCCTACGTGTTTCTCTTTATCATGTAACCTGTGAGCATACATTATATGAGCTAAATGTACAGAGCAATCACCGCAACGCACGCACTTCTCGCAATAGATCGCCTCATACACATCCAATTCCGACCCACAACTAAAGTATCCCATCATTTGTCTCCCTTTCCCCAATAAATTAGGTTCATATGCTCGTTATAGTGCGGCTTGAAAAAGTCTGCCATTTCGGAGAAGTTATTCCAGCCGTCCATGATCGCAAGTCTTTCCAATATGCCGACGGGGTGCCTTTCCCAATCAACATAATCGGCTCTCCAATATAGAGCATCTATCAGGAAATCACTTTCCACTCTGACATAATCCAAACCCCACGGAATAAACCTGATATCCCACACCCCGGTACATTCCTTCTCTTTGCCCTTCTCGAATATCCGCTTACATTGGGGCGTTCTCAAGCCGGTATACATATATAGGGTATCTCCTGGATACGCTGGTACCTTGCCATCTTTCCGCTTTACCCTGTTAGTCAACACTTTCGTACCGTCAACTATTTTCTGGCCGAACTGTTTCTTGAATCCTACCAACATTTCATACCTCCTTTAAAATTTTTCAAATCCGTACCCGAAAAAATAAATAACTTCCCAGTACGTCTCCTCATCGAAATCCGGATCATCGACCCCGCACATGCCGCCATGCAAAATATCTAACACATCCCCGCCATACAAGTCTCCTTCCCCGCTACCACAAAGAACATAATAGCACGGAATGCAAATGTAGGTATTTAATATTTTTTTATGGTTGGAGCAGGCTATTTCCACCACCATCGAACCGGAGGGTATTTCACGGCAGCACGTTTCGCATCGATGCAATTCACCGTTTCTTTTTCTCCTTACTTTGTGGGTCTCGCATGATAAAATTTCTGTCATTTTGATTTCTCCACGCAATCATGGCAAATCTCTTCGCAGAAATGATTGCCAGAAAAATCATGCTTTTTGATAAGCTCTACCGAGTCATCAAAAAAGCTTTCAAATCCCGATACGCAATTCGCGATATACATTGGATATTTTAGCGCCTTGTAAAGGCCGGGGATCATCGGTTTTCCGTTATGTTTAATATTATTTTCGTCAATCACGCTCTTTGTAATTGCGAAACGATAATCCTCCGCCTTAGTTGCTTTATCAAAACAATCTTCGCAAATCGGGCATACCTGCTGATAGTGATCGCTATAACAATCATCGCACATTGGATCGCCGTTATCATCTACCTCAGGTGACTCGATCTCATCTCTGTTTAACACCCGATGGCAATATCCGCAAATACCCTCCGCTTCGCTATAGCAAGCCGGGCAAACTGGCGATCCTTCAGTATCGTTTTCCACAAATTCTCCGGCCCCTACCATGAATTTATTTCTACAAATAGCGCATTTATGTTCCTTCATTTTACCCTCCTATCAAGGCCATTATATTAGCCTCTGAGAGAAAACCATTTTTGGTATTTTTTACGACATTTTCATTTAGTACCGCCGATATTGGCAAGCTTCTTGCATGAAGTAAGCCCATCACGTCTGTCCCGGCATCGGCATAATACACCGGGACACTTATCTTCCCTTTGTTTATCATGCTATCAACTCTCGCATGTAGCTGTTTGCACGGCTGGCAGGACTTAGAGCCGACTATTAACATAACTTTACGGCCGTTCATTTCCTCTTGAAGTTCTGATTTTGAGTTGATTATTTTGATCATCTTATCTCCTTAAAGGCGTTACTTAACGCACATACGACATGTTGGGCTGTGGTTTGGGCTGCAGCTAAATATGAAAATCTATTTAAATAAATCGGCAATGTTTCTGTAAACAAATACATGTCGAAGTTAATTTCATAATCTGAATTCTTTAAAGCCGATATTTCAAAACATTCAGTTTTATTCACTGTGCCTATCCATATTTTCTTTTTATCTTTTTGCCGCCAATTTATCTTTATGCTTACATCTTCAAGTCCACACCTGCAGTCTACCGGGCCGAACGTTTCTTTTGCTGATTCAGCTTCACGATCAATACTCTTTATGCGCCCGATTAATGCGGCAACTGTATATGCGATTATTATCAAAAGACCCAAAATTATCGTAATTAAAAAATTTTGTAAATTCATTTTATTCTCCTTCTATTCATATCTATGCTTAGCATCATTTCGCCCCCTTTCCTTCTTTCCTCATCAGCGATCTGCAGTAAGCACAGCAAAAGCCTTTTCCTCTATCAGCATTCAGCGCACCGCAAGTCTCACAAACGGTATCATAACTATAGCCATAGTCTCTGCCTATATCCCTTATATAGGCGATGATCGCACACATAAGCAAAAGCAATAAGCCTAAGAGGATTGAAACTATTAATGTCATCATTTTTCGTCTCGCTTTATCACTGTGCAGGGTTCACTCACCCAATACGTGAAGTTATTTTCCAGGTCTCGGAAATACCAATGGTCACTGATACCACTCGGAGCATACATCACTATGGCCTTCTTGCATAGTGTATGCCGTGAGTTGTTAAAAGTAACGCTCACAATATCGCCAATTTTAATTCCGTCGACTTCTCTCTCTTTATTTTCATGCTTTTTCGCCTCTTCACTCAGTAGCCGGCGCATCCATTCAAGTATTCCTAACATTTCATAAAAATCATTATCGCTAATCATTTTATTACCTCCTTCTCCTCGATAATTTCCAACTCTTCTGCAGCCACCCACCATCCAACCTTTGCTGTCTTGTGAGCTTTTCCAGATTTGGTTATTTTCGCCAGGTGGTATTCGATCTTGAACTTTTCATGGTGACCTATCCTTCTTTCCACCACTATTCCAATTGCCCCGCAGTCGTATCCACTTTTAGTTTTCACTTTTTGGCCCTGCTTTAGGCCGGTTTCGTTCATGTATTCCCATTCAGCATTTTTGATTTCTGTTTTTATGATTGACAGGGCGCTTGTGATTTTCCGCTTCCTGTCATATAGTTTTTGTAATTTTTCTTTGGTCATAATTTCTTACCTCCCAGTAAATTGAACCTAAACTCTTCCCGCCTATCCCTGCCCTTCATTTCCAAAATAAGGGCCTGCTCTTTGATGCGGGATAAGGCAGTATCTATGTCAATCTTATCGTATGGATTAAGATTCATTGTGATAATAATTTTCCGGGCTGCCAGGCGCTCAAATAGATCATTGAACTGCTTGACGAAGTCCGTCGAGGTTGTCTCCCTTGAACACCAAAAGTCATCAAATATGACAAAATCTGCAGTTCTAATATCTTCAATTTTACCTTGATTCTCTGTCGTCTCATACCCGCCGCGCTTCGATAGGTAAATATTCCTTTCAAGCTCGGTTGTCTTAATGAATTCAACATCCCGATAGGTCCCGGTTTTCGCTGCCCACATATTCATGAGGTAATACGCAAGCCTGGTCTTACCCCTGCCGGTTAAGCCATACAATACCAGGGTTGTTAACTCGGAGTAATCGGTATCAATGAACTTTTCAGCTATCATTTCCCAGTCATTCTTATATCCGGTATTATCCCAGGGGCCCCGGTATTTCGGTGGGATCATTTTATTCCTGATCCTTTCTCTTTGGCAATCGCAGTGCTTGGCATAAGGCCTGCCGTCCTTCTCATACTGAATCCAACCGGTGCCGTTGCATTTGCAGATCATGTTGGTTTCCCCGATGAGTTGCGGAAGTGGTCGAATTGTTGGTTGGTTTTCTTTTTATTCCAGTCTACCATTTTTTCAAAATACCCATTCAGGTTATCTATTGAAATGAACACATCTACATTTTCAAATACCTTATTCCATCGTTTCGCAAAAACAAAACCCCAGTTTTTCGCTTTACATTCTTGAAAGTATAAATTTACGCGGCCTGCAAAGTCATTAATTTCTATCTCCTGCTTTTTTAATATCTTTAACGTCTCTTTGAATGTTTTATCGTTCGTAATTGGAATGCCGGTTAACTCTTGAAATTTTGTTTTTTGTTGCTCTAATTTATCTTGAGAATCTCCTTTACTTTTCTTTCCTTTACTTTCCTTTACTATACTTGTGGGATTAATGTTTACATTATGCCCATTCAGTGGGGTTTTTGTTGACAATAATCCTATTAACTGGGGTTTCGTGACAACATTAACCCCTCTCCGTTGGTAAACTGCTGACAAATTGTCAATAAAATTTTGACTTCTAATAATTCCCCCCCTCCATAATTCACTATCAATTGCATCTACCTCAGCTAATGTGTCGAGTATTTTCTTACACATCCCCTCATCCAATAGAGATTTGGCAAGAATGAATCTCCATGTAGGTTTATCTCTACAATCAATAAAATGATTTTCTGTACTCCCTAATAGTTCGAGGACTTTAAACCAAAACGCGTATCCATTATTACCATATTCAGATTCAAGGATATAAATGGTTTTCCCATTTGCTGTGTAATGCGGGAAATACTCAACTATTGCTTTTTTTGGTCTTGACATTTTTTCTCACTTTACTATTTAAGTAATCATTAATCTAAATTCTTTTACCATATTTACTCTAACTTCCAAATCAACAAAACCCCTGCGGCAAGCACCGCAAAGCATCATATATTCAGGGTATGGACAGTTCGGCAACTCATCTTTAAGTGTGTTGAAGTATGGGGATAGTTCTCCACTATCACGGCACACCATACATTTTTTTGTATCTGGTTTTTTAATTTTCTTTCTCATAGTTTATCTCCTGACCGGAATGTCGCGATACCAGTTTCCTCCAACCAACAACGATAACAAAATGTGGTTAATTCATCGGCCAAATATTCCCATCTTTCTAATCCCAGAAAATTCTTATAGTGAATCATACCAGTATTACTTTTGCCACAAATCTGGCAGGTATAATTATCTCTTTTTAAAATTTTGTTATTTTTTTTCTGCCAATTTGATTTTTTGGATATATCAGGTAGGACTTTCTTTCTATTCTTTCTCTTCATGCGGTCTCCTAAAAAAATAAACCTGGGAACAGGGGATTGAGACCGCGAAGTTTAAATCCCCTGACAGGGTTCCCAGATTATTATTATTGCTTTTTTTGGTTCGCGGTCTTTTTATCATAATCTTATTATGCGCTAATTCTTTCATTTTGTCAAGTTTTTTTATTAAATCCTATAATTTATTTCTTTTCCGATTAGTTTCAATCGTTTGACGGCAATAGTTCCTTCTGGATAATAACCAAATGGTTCCTGTGATATGGTTCCTTCGGCGAGCCTATCGTAGTTACAAAATTCTGGCAATTGCACACGCTCTTCTATTTCGCACTTAAATAAATATCCTCCGTTATTTAAAGCAAAAAGCTTTGCCTCGTAAAGCACATTAAAGCACATTAAATGATGATCGCTTTTAAATAACCATTCCGGTGCGCTGGCCCATTCATTTATGGTGTAGTTAACTCTTGATTCACCATAAGCATCAATTGAAGAATAAACTTTACCATACTGCGCTTTTGCTACAACCTTATAATATCCGTCTCCATAATGATTTTTTTCTGCCAATTCTATGATTTTTTTGTGTAGTCTTTCGTTTTCCTTTTTAAGCTCTTTTATTTCTCGATCTTTTTTAAAAATTACATCTATCATTTTTTTGCCTCTATTTTGTCAAGTCTTTTATTCTTTTTTTGTAAGCTTTCTCTCGCTCTTTCTCACTTAGTTTTTTAAGTTTCTTAAGTTCACTCTTACTAAAAAGCTCTCCCAAAAGGAATTCAAGAAATAGGTATTCGGAGTTTGAAACTTCTTTTTCCATGGGTCAATCCTTTTCCAGAATCAAGTCAAGATATTTTCTCCAACAAGTATAATTGCAATCTGGCTCATCTATTCCATATGTGCACTCTGCCTCGCAGTAACTATCCGGTGGGTTCCGGTCTCCTTCCAAGCACTTGCAAAATTCATCATCTGTCATGACTAATAATTTTAGAAATTCTTTATACTCTGATCTTTTCATTTTATTTTTCTCCTATTTTAATGGTTTTTTGTTCAATTTCCGGTATTGCTTTATTTTCTACATGCCACCGGAAATGGCATTTCTGGCATAGCCAGGTAACCTCAAGAGGTTTATTGTAATCATTATGATGAGATTGTACCTCTCGCCTGCCGTCCTGAAACTTCCCATCATTCCCGCATACCTGGCAGGGCTCCGGGATCAAGTCCCCGCGCTTGATTGCCGCTTCTGTTATATCATGAACGCGTGCGCTGGCCAGTGTACCCCGGTAGAAACTGTTGGCTTTGCCATACAGGCTCTTACCTCTAAACTTGACCCCTCTACGCCTTAACGCCCTGAACATCGCCTGCCTGGTAATTCTGAAGCGTTTCGCAACTTTAGCGATTGAAAGGCCGCCGTTGTACAATTTTACCGCACTTTGATAATTTTTTCTTAACATATTATCCCCTTTAGATATGCACCCCACTGCTCCGCCATTGCTTTTGCAATTCCTGGGAAGGTCCTGCTTCTAAGCCTTGCCCGGTCTTTGTTATATCCGAGACTCTCACACCAATGAATTGGGTTACCAGCTTTTTGCCGGTCTTAATGTAATTGATGGGATCCGGCTTGCTTTTGTCATGAATTCTATATTGTAACGGCGGTAGATTCTTCAACCATAAACACGTTCGCTTCATGTACTTATCCCCAAAGTACCAGGGATGAATAATTTGATCTGGTTCTCGGTAATGAGAACTCACATGCCCCACCGGATTCTCTATGCAGATATACTTGATTCCGGAATTCCAGAGCATCATAAAAAATATAAGAGCATCCTTTCTTTTTTGTTTCCTTACTACCGCAGCGGTGCCGTATTCTTTTTCATTAAACCAGCGATTGCCCACATTACTTAAGTAAGTACACGGAGGAAATCCGATTATCATATCCCATGATTTATCGATGTGATTCAGTACATCGTCTTTGATATGCCACTCCGGGTGTCCACCGCTGCAGTCCTGGGTATCACAAGAAAAGGCCGTAAACACTAATTTTCTGAATTCTATGGTTACGGCCTGGGACTTTTCACAGGCGGTTAATATTCTCGTTTCGCTCATTTCGTGCTTTTTGAGAATTCCCATACCAGTACACCGAAGAAAACGACTCCAATTGCCACGGCCGCTATAGGAGCGACCCAGAAAAATAACCGATAATGGCCGGGATCCTCGAAAACAATAGAACTTATTGCTCCGGCAAAAACCCCGCTGCAGCCGAGCATGAGCCAGAAGGTCGCCATTTTTCCGACCCGGTAAAAGATGATTGCGGCAATTAATGCCACTAATGCGATTGCGATTTTCATTTTATTCTCCTTAAGTTTAATTTTTTCTCTACCACAGCCACCAAATCGTTTTGTATGCCAGGTAAATAGCCAGACCATAAGATGCTGTAAGCGATCTAATCGAGTTGCGTTTTATTGCTTTTCTCGATATGCTTTTGCGGGAAAAGTAACCACTATAGTTAAGGAGTTTATCGAACACCCACATTATAATCTGTTGGTAGAATTCCCCAAGACACATAAGGATGAAAATTTTTAGTACTATCATTTTAGTTCTCCTTTACTTTAATTTTTTAGTACTACATCACCCCGGCCAGAAAGGTAAAAGAAAAGATGACCGGGGCTTTTTGTTTCAGTATCGTATGCCCGGCCCAATGCAAGCGACCGGACACACTCCATATAACTGTTAGAAATTTCACGCCCTACTCCCGGCAGGGTCATTGCGTTAACCTTCCCGGTGTAACGGGTTGCTTATTAACAGCATGGTCACTTCAGCACCTCCTCGAATAAAATTGCGTTGTGAGATACCAGGACGCGGGCCAGGAGGTTAGGGCACCGCGCCCCAATATCATGAAAATTATTGTAGTAATTCATATTGATATAGTCTTAAGGCAAATCCAGAACGCAAGTGCTACGACCAAAATACCCGGTAACCAGCAATGCCAGATATATTCAAGAAAAGTCTCCGGAATGTCAATTATCGTAATCTTGATAGCTGATTTCTGTTTACCGACCTCCTTTTTAATCGGCTTCTTTGCAGCAAGTGAAAAAATGTAAATGATTATTTTCTGCAGCACGTTACCTGTCCTCATGCTTACATTGCTCGCAAATAATATCGTAATTTTCACATTGGAAACACATCCAATATGTTTTAAATCGGCACACCGGGCATTCCGCATCCCCATCAGGAGTAGACCTTAATGGTTCTACTTCATTATGACACCTGGGGCAGGTGATGCAACTTTTCTTGATATAAAAACTTCTCATGTTACCTCCTGAATAATTCCCCGCCTGCCCGGTATTCCGGGAATATCAAGCGGGGCTGTAATAATAATGCAACCTGGCGGGGGAGAGTTAAACTTAGGAGGTTTATTTGATTTCCCGCCAGGGTGAATATTAAGATATATAATTTCATTTTGCGGTTCTTATATATACGAATGCCGTTACAATTGCAAGCATGGCAAAAACAAAACACAGGACGTACAGCAGGAATTCGCCAGGCGTTTCTGGCACCAGGTACTTGAATTCAAAGGCTGTGATTCCGCCGATCTTACATTTTTTTTTCGGCGGTGCATCATGCTTTGATCTTGATATTATTATTAAAATTGATAGCAATGCCTTATTTATCATCTCATCGATAAGCTTCATACTTCCTCCATGACAATATGTATTGATGGATTTTTGGCCCATCGTTTCGATAGACCATCAATTGCAACTATATCCTCATCGTCGCCCATAACCAGGTCCTTCAGCACGTCCAGGAGTGGCTTATTGAGATTGTCTCCCAGGTCTGGCTTAATATCCCGGTACTGTTCCCACAGTGCCAGTTTTTTGGTGTTGAAGTAATAGGTCAATTCTGTTATTCTTATCGGGCCGGATAGCTTCTTGAACTTCTCACCGGTCTCTCTCTCTTGCTTGCGAATCTCATTTATTACCCGGTATTTCAATTTATCCTGGTAGGCTCTTTTCTGTGGGGATTTGAATACATATGGTTTTCCGGTTTTACTCCGTGCAATCCCGGCCCGCTGAAATGACCGTGGCCTAATATTTAAATACAATTCAATTTTATTTTTCATTTTATCATCATTTGAAGATAAATCGTATTATTGTTTCCGGACTCATGATGCAATTCTCCATGAAATGACCAACCGTTTCTCAATGCTTCGTTGATTTCCCCTTCTAAATCCTGCGGTGACAATGCTGATAATAGCAAGCATTTATATATTTGACAATCGGCTTCTAATACCCTGTGGACACCGCATTGCCCTATAATATCAGTTGTTTTTTTCATATCATCTCCTGTTTATTTTTCTTGATTTTCTGGCAATTTTTCTTCTTGTTTTTTGATGCTGTTTTTGTTTTGCTTCTTTGCGGGTGAATTGGTATATAGGTTTAGTGTGCTGCGGCGGTACCACACCATCATTCATCGTCAAAGCTTCCGAAGCATAAGCGAGCCAATCGTTTGGTTTATTTTTCATTAAATTCACCCTTCATTTTTTCCAAATTTTCCTTAGCTTCCCTCAGATACTCTTCCGCCATGGTCACGCAGTGCTGTTGAGCTTCATACTCATTAGTGAACATGGTATTTGGTATCGTTATGGTTTCGGGCCGACTGAATTCATTCGTCTCATCCCATCGCGTAACGGTGCACATTGCTTCGACATGATTAATATACCAGACCGTAAATCTATTCACTTCGGTCAATGTAAATGGCGAATAATAAATTGTACCTACTCTTAAATCCTCTTTTTCTATTTTCATTTTTCACTTCCGTTTTCGATAGCCATTTCCATTTTCCGCTTTTTGTAATTTTCAGTTGCTGCCTTTGTGTACTTTCGCAACTCTTCAAATGTATGCTCCCACGCTTCTGATTCAGTACTGAATATATTATCCATGTCACAGGTTAGTATACCAAAAGGCCGTTCACAGACGAACGTTTTACCATTTTTGTCCTGGACAGATACCTTTATTTCCCCATCATCAACATTGTCTACCCAGTATTTTTCTATTGCCGTAAACCCATAAGGCCTATAAAAAATATCACCGATTTTTAAGTTTTCGGCTTTTAATTTCATTTTATACCTCCACCCATTTTTAAATATTTTGCCAATTCACAACCCCATGCCCGCTGTATTTTGCTTTGATTATGAATGTCCGCCACAGCTAAGGCGCTACCTATAGCCTTCATGAAACTGCCGCCATAACTTGCAATCCCTCTTGTGATTATCGCTATATCATCCGGATAATATGGCATTCTGGGAGGGGCAGCGAATCCGGTACGTGAACCGCATTTCGGACATTTAAAGACAGTCTCTCCCCCTTCATTTAATCCATCCGGTTCTTTTCTCTTGTTGCAGTCTACACAATATACCATCATTTTATACCTCCACCTTCATCAAAAATTATTTCTATTCTGCGTTGCTGGTAATTTCTTATTGTTTCGTTTGTGTATTTAAATAGTTTCTCAAGTGCATCCACCCACACCTCTTTTTCACTATCAAATATATCCCACACAAACACCCTAAACACCTCTCCATTAACAAACTTTTCTTTATCTTTGCTCCACTCAGACGTTCTCACTACAGGGCAATCGGTTTTGCCGACGATCGAATCTACCCGATATTTTCTTACTTCCGTAAATGCGTTGGTCATATAAAAAATATCTCCAACCTTTAAATTTTTGACTTCTATTTTCATTTTAAACCTCCTGTTGTTAGCTAATCTCAACTGAATTACCATTACTGTCACACTGATACATTTTCCCCATCAATTTGGCTCTCTCGTCAGGATGCATCTCGTATATAAGTTTTTTTTCGTATTCACGGTATTCGTGTATTGGCGTATCGACTGAATTTAACAATTTATTCCAGCCGCTAACTTCTGCCGTACATCCTGCGAAAACGTAGCATTTCTTTAAATCTTCAATGGCCCTAAATGTCACTAATGTTAACTCTATTTTTAATAATTCGCAAATTTCTTCGCGTGCGCCATCCCACCACTGCCCGTGGCAATCTACACTCTCTCCATTTTCCAGATTAATTGTAAACTTTCTGCCACCAAAGGCTTGGGCGTAACACGATGGCCTTTTGTAAAAATAGCAGTCATAAAAAAGACCATCTGTTCCGTAAATTAAATTACCTTTTTCACCGCAACTCTGGATATTTCTGTGATTTGTTCTATAGAATTTTAATATCGGTCGCTTGTTTAAAACAACCGCAATTCCTGAGTTAAACTTTACTTTTGCTAATATTTTATAGTTATCCATTTTGTTACCTCCTGGTAACCGGGGGACTATGCCCCCGGCGTGTCATCGAACTCTTCATGCAACGATTCCTTATCCAGAAACATGTTTTCTATAACAGTTTCCGGATAGATGCTTTGACAAATATCAAAAAATGGACACGTGCCAAACCCTATACAATTCGAGGTGTTCCGGTAAAGGTAGTGTGATTCTGGGTTTTCTCCCTCTGTCCATGCTTTTGCAATATCAAAGATAACAGAATTCAGGTCATTTAATAAATACTCAAATTGCTTTTCGTGATAAATGATTATCTCGCGATAGAAGTATTCACCTTGATTATCTTTTAACCAGTCGAGGTATTCACTGTAATCATTAACGTCAAGGCCATTTCTTTCTATCTCGGCGATATATTCGCGTAAATCCGGTTTCCTATTTTTTGCGGTAGATATCTTGCCACTCTTTAGCACTTCTGGTTTCATTGGAAGTGTTGAGCTGGTTACATTATAGATTACACCCTGTACCGGGAATCCTAATGACCTGAGACACAGAATATAGAACATGCTTTGCAGGTCTACCGTGAGCTTTTTTTTATACAGCGCATTAATTCCTTTGGTTGTCTTATGCTCCATTAGATACAATAGGCCGCTTTTCTTTACTATCGCGTCAACCCTTAGTCTTATTTCTATACCGGCCCAAAGCCCCATTTTACTGGCATTAATGGAAAGGTCTTTCTCAATTTCCACAAACTCTAATCCCTTATCCTCTTCCCGGTAATGATTTAGATACCTCGAAAAAATCCTCATCGTATCGTCAAGCGCTGCTTTGATTTCCTGTTCTCTCTCAAAGTAATTTTCCGCTTCCATGTCCGGTGCCTTAGCTTCAAAGTAGGACCTAATCGCACCCCTGGACAAATCTGCATCATGTTTATCATACCACAACTCTATCGCTTTATGGAACGCGCTTCCGATACCAAAATATATCGGCTCATCGATAGGTTTTAATTTCCTGATATACCGAAACTCAAAAAGCTTCCGGCAGTTCAGGAAAGTTCTAATTGCTGAATACGTTATTGATTTCATTTTTTTACCTCAAAACGGGTCGTTAATGTCCTGCTCTGGGATTTTCTCACTTCCCCCGCTTTGGGTATCATCATCCCAGTCATCGGTTTTCAATCCTTCCTTTTTGCACGGGTGAACGTTTTTCAGTTTGGTTAGGCTCTTCCCGTCATACTCTTCTTTGTGGAGTTCGATGGTTAACCATTTATCTAACAAGTTCCTCATCGTGAATCTGGTATCATTTGGGTCAATCCCGCAGACAATCGCAAGTCCTTTTATTCTCCACATCGCCTTTTCTGTCCAGTAGAATCTGGCTGTGTGCGTTTGGGCCTGCTCATTCCTAAACACCATTTCTATGTAAGGCGTTTTTCCCTGCTCCTGTATCTCTTGCATAGCAAAAACGTATACGTCATGAAATCCAACGTCCAAAAAACTTCCACTTTCAATATCCATTAAATTTACCTCTTGATCTATTAAACTCATTTCTTACCTCCGTTAAATATTTTTTCAGTTATCTTGCTAAGGTTCACGGTTCCGTCCGTACCAGTTTCGTGGGTATCAAGCGACTCATGCCCTTTCGTTATGGTATTGTCAAGCTTTTTACATAGGAACCTGTTTTTGAATTTAGCGCCCTCCGCCCTGGCTTCCAATCGATATACATCCGTGAAGTATGCACCGATTGACAATGAAAGTTTCCCGGTAATTTCAGGAGCAAACGATATCACCCCGGTTCTGTCGTCTCTTCTTTCTGATTCCCTGGCAATCATGATGATATGTTTTTGCAGATTCGTATATTTCATTAAGAATCTTGTCCACCTCACATTCAGCACCCTATAATCCTCGCGGGTCAAAACATCTTCGTACATGTTTTGTACCATGCTGGTTCCTTTTGCGGCAGCCCGATCTTTCATCGCGATTTGCTCTTGACTCATAATGTCAAGCATGGTTAGGGAATCAATTACAACGATTCGGTATGAGGGGGTTTTTTCTAAATCATCTTTCATTAGCATTTCGTGAATCGTTACATCGATGTCACTCCACGAATCTACCTGCCAACACTCATATCCGGTGCCTGCTAACCTGGTTGGCGTTTGTGGTTCGGTAGACAGTATCAGCGTTCCTTTTTCTGGCAATGTTTTGATGGATGTGGTTTTCCCGGTACCAGATGCACCATAAATTAATAGCTTTAATCTTTCTTCAAGTTTTTGTTTTAAATCAATTTTTCTCATTTTTTTCTCCTAAGTTTCTTTTATTTTCTCATAAACAACTACCGTTTTCTCTTTTTTCTCTACTTCGCAAACGGAATCAATATCAAACTCCCAACCCATCTCCTCGGCCCCGGAATCCCCGGTTGTTTCTGCCCAATCGTACCCGATAGGCTTTTCGTTTACGGTAACTACCAAAAACACATCATTCCACCATCGATGTGCATCGAGTGTCTCGCTATAAATTACGTACCTATCTTGCAGGGCTTCTTTAATGCCCCGTTCTGAAACCTCATAACCATTGTCTTTGCAATAGCCCATTAAAAAATCTTTGATTTCTTTATTCATCTTGTGTTCTCCTTTGTATTTTTTATATTCCCTCAACATATTCAAAAACATGAAATACTTCGTTGTAATCGAGTAGCTGATATGTGCCAACAAATAGCAACGGCACATTCCTACTGTTATTGATTTGGTGACCAGTACAGAATATCTTAAACGTTCTCTTTCTTGTACTTTCTCCCGGGTCAACCATGGCCCATAGGCATGGCGTCCCATTCTGAACCTGTACCGTTAACACATCTGCGCCGGCTGGCATTTCAATCATTTGAGTGTCGGTTGTTTTTAAATTAAATTTCCAAATTGTTTTATTCATCTTGTGTCTCCTTTGTATTTTTCATTTCGGCACCGTGCTGCGGTCAAATGTTTCCAGGTTATCAGCAAATGAGGTAGTAAACTCCTTTTCACAGCCGCAACATATCCTGGTTCCATGGGCCATATATGATGGGAGATTTTGCGAGTTGCCGCATTCAGGGCATTCCACCTTTACGGTTTCCTGTTTCTGCACTACCTTTGCAGTATTCTCATCTAACCTTTCCATATCATCGTAATAATTCGATTCCCCGATGTTGTAAAAGTCCTCATTGGCCAACCTGGTTATCCCAGGCACATCTTCCAGTTCACCATTAAGCAGCCATTCTACCATTTCAATTAAGTAAATATATACCATAACGATCGCATCGTTACCAACTTTCCTGTGACGCATTTCAATCTTTTCATACCTGGTCTTGATTTTTTCCAGGTACTCTTTATTTAGCTCTCTCATTTTGCACCTCCTGTTACCAACTTCTGTCCAACTCATCAAAATACTTCCAGCCTTTTGGAGTGAACTGTTTCGCCGGGGTGCGTTTCAATACCGGCAGCACTTTGCTTTCCAATATATCGGCTATTTTGTAGAATATTTTGATGTGCATTTCTGCAAACTCCCTACGGGAAGCGCAGTAAGGTTTTAGTACTAACTCTTCATAGGTCATAAAATTTTCGCAACCACCTTCTCCGTCCCGATCCGCTAACGGACAACTAACGCAGCCTTGACCATATACAGTAGGTTTCTTATGTATTTTGCAATATGGGCAATGCTTTGGAGAAAAGAATATTTTACCTTCCGGATTCCTAAACTTTTCGATCAATTCGTGAGTTGCTTTAATTGTTTTTTGCTTGTTTGATTTCATTACGTTACCTCCTTTCTAATCATTTTTATTTTTGCTACATTCTCTCTATTGTGATTATGGGATATTATCTTATTTCTATGATCGACCGTGAATAAAAACAATACGCTCCCAATATCACATCCGAAAATCCTGGCTGCGTGTCTTTTGGTAACGGCGTTGCATGTACGGCCGGAATTATCACCATAAAAATTATGCAAGTTTCTGGTTCTGTATTCTCTACTTTGCCAGTTTATTAATTCAGTTTTTTCCTGAAAAATTGGGCCACGTATTTCCATTATGTACTCTTCGGCTTCCATCAATAATTGATCTACGCTTTCACATTCCAATTCCTCTGATTCGATGACTTGAATTAATTTTTCTATGATACTTATTGCTTTATAATCTTGTTTCACGTCGACCTCCCTATCATTCCTAACGGTAAGAATTGCCGGGGTGAGCCTTGTGCTCTTTTCCGTTTTCATCCCACCACGTAGCAAACCATATCATGCAGCCAACTCTTCTGAAATAGACATCCAAATCGTTCGCCATTTTGATTGCCTCTTTTAGCGAGTGGCATTCTCTTGGATCTCCAATATCCTTTGACGTTTTTGTCCCTCTATGAATTCCCCATGTTAGCAAATTTCGATTACCAGTCACTTCTTGTTTTTTCTCTCTTTTAATTTTACTAAAAAATAATTTAAAAATATTCATGTTACCTCCTTTTTATTCTCACACTCACACTTCCCGGCTACTTCCCCGCAATATCCGCAGTGAGTTTCCCAGTATTCCGTAATTTCCTGAAGCTTCCGGAAGTGGTCGAAAAGTTCGTTATCTCGGTTCATTATTTTTCCTTACTGCCGCGCTCATGCTCTTCCATTTCCATGGCACAGAGCGGATGAGCATAACCATCAATATAAATTTGATAATTTACGTATCCTGTTTTTTCCCCGCATATTTCACATTTCAATTGAATTGCCTCTTTTACTTCTTTTCCGCCAAAACAATTAATATTACCCATTTTATTACTCCTTTACCTTCCCAAAATATCGGCCCACCCTGGCAGTACAATGACCAACCAGGGCAGACCTTTTATCAAGGAGGTTACATATGAACTATTTAATAGTGCGGTCATTTTGGTCTATATTAATTAATACGAATGGTTCTGGTGAGCCCTTTGATTCCATCGCAATTTCCAAAATCCAACCCCGGCTCTTCACCTGCCCCACAACTCCAACCAGGTTCGGCTTTTTTCCATTCTGTAATAATCCGCCTTTGTTCACGGGAGCGGATGCGAAAACAGACTTCCCATCACTTTCCCGAATGAGCCGGTAAACGCCCTTCGCAAATTCCCAATGGCATATGTCGCCCGGTTCAGCATGGGGTGCTTTGGGGTATTTTGGGTAAGTGTTTTTAGCGATCTTGATTTTCATTTTGATCTTCCCGCTCTCCAATTACGGACACAGTATCCTTGTCCGCAAAAAAAATCTTCCGTGTGACAATGTAGTTGTGATCGTTCATGTATATCGTATCCCCAATGTTGGGGATTGCTGGAAGCCAGATGTGCTTCGCAAGCTCTGGTGTGTTGAATAAAACCCTCATTTCTTGATTCACAATAACCTCCTAAGTTATTTTTAATATTGCAAGCAGGGCGCATCCCGAAGGAATCGCAAGACAGTCAATCTTGTGATCGATAATGCCATGGAATGAATGCTGCGTGCCTGTATCTGCCCGTGCTGTATCCATCGACCGTTCCTGGCAGGGTTGACGATTTCCTGCTACGATCGAGCATTAACGCCCCGTCAAAATTATATCGCCCAACCTGGGCACCTTAAGTATAATATGGTTTTCGCAAATTGTCAACAAAAAAAATTATTTTGTTGACAATCTGATATTTCCATATTATACTATAGATATGAAAAAAATAAAAGTATTAAGAGAAAAGTTACCGGGGAGAACTCATTTGGTTTCTCTCCGGGTAAATAGGTCTGTGGCCGATTTCATGAGTTACAATGCAGACGAATGGGGTCGCTCAACAAATAAGCAATGGGGCTTCATAGCTGGACTTTATGCTGCTGGAAATTTCGAGGAGTTAGAGAGGCAGTACAACGGGCCAGATGAGGCGAGGAAGCAAGAAAAGAAAGAAATAGGGGTGGTAAAATGAAAAGTAAACCCGACGCTAAAGAAATCACAATTCATATTTTCCATGCTCCCAGCGTTAGAGATATAAAAGTTGATGTTCAGCGGAAAATCTGTCTATTTCTGGATAAAAATAATGACTTCCGGGCCATGACAAGCACGGAGTTATTCTGCAAGACGTGCCCATTGAGTACCGACTGCGCGGAAGCAAATCGCGGTCATGATGGCTCGGTGGAGGTAAACAATGACCAAAAAAATATACATCTTAAGGAATCCTGATCTTAACATTACGGTCGAAACAGAAATTGTTGATTGCGTTATGATGCGCGCCGATGGGATATTCTCATGTACCAACCTGGGATTGTGGTGCAATGAGTGCGAGCATAAAGATTGTCAGAGAAACAAGAATCATGAAAAAGACTGATCTTTCAAATGGGTGGCGCGTACACCTGCCGAACTTAATCAAAGAAATTTTCAAATCTCAAGATGTCCAGATACTGAAAATTCCGCTTACCACTCTTACCCAAATTCTGGCAAAATTAGCCAAAAGGGCCATTGAATTGGATGACACAAAACTGAATCAATTGATGATGAGGCTGTGCTTGTATGAGGAGTCTGATCCGTGTGTCAAGGGATATAGCAAAAAGAAAATTATAGAATATCTGGACAGGGAGGTAAATCATGATAATCAATAGAAAAGAGTTGGGAAATATTATTTGTTATTATCCGCGCGGTCAAGTGCGCCCCATAACCAGGTTGCACTGCAGGTCGTGTTTCCAGATGGGGTTTGCTATAACTAACGATAATATATGCGGCAAGGACGACGTGATGCTTTCGGAAACCATCTGCGGAAGTTGCACTATTTCCGGATGCACTTATGCGAATTTTAACGAGGTGAACAATGAAAAATAACACCCGTTGCGTACCGGTCGCGAAAAGTGATAAGTATCCGGAAGGGTTGGTAAAATTTGATGTTTGTTTTGATTGCCCGTGTTATGATGATAATATTGATGAATGCAATGTACTGGATATATGCATCGATATTCCTGACGCGTATCATAGCATCCACAATGACTGCCCACTACCCTTCTATGACCGGGTGCGTTGGCATGATGCAAAGCGCGAATTCCCGGAAAATTTCCTGAACGTTGCTGTGAAGATGCTGAAAGACGGGAAGGTTGTCTATAGCACCGGATTGGCAACGAGAGACGGGACGTGGGTTGCTGATGGGATGTTTATTGATGGAATAGTAAAAATTGAAATATTAGAATGGAGGTATTATGAGTGAATCAAGAGCAATAGTTTACAAAGACGGCGGTTACCGGGAAGTAAATAGTTGCAGCCAGTGTGGCAATTTTGATGTGTATTATAAGAAAGATGGATGCGGATTTGGTGTCCTAACTTTCTCTTGCGCGGAGTTATGCTTTATGTTAATGTGTGATCGGTGGGATGAGAGGGTTGCAATTATTGATTACAATAGCATTTCGGGTAACTGCCCGCTTCCGTATTACGACTCTGTCCGCTGGTACGACCATAGCGAGATAACTGAGTATTTCGGAAAAATAGACTGCGAATATGTCGAGGTGCGACTAAAGCATGATGACGGTAGGATCCAGCCGGTATTTATTAAGAAAGTTGGCCTGGGAGCCGTCGACAAAAAAGACAGTCTCCTGTTGGGTACGGAAGTGTTGAAATGGAGACCGGTACAATGAGTGAACATCAAGGCACCATAGACCGAATTTACGCCGGGTTCAAGGCGGTCTACGGGTATCCGCAGGGGAAATGTGGGCAGATTGCCGAAAAAATACAGAAAGAAATCGGCGGTGAAATAGTCGCTGGACTCCTGGTGTTTATCACCGGTGAGCGGGAGCATTGGTGGGTTGAGAAAGACGGCGAAACCATCGACCCAATGAGTGACGAATTGATGGAAACTGATCCACATTATCACCGCGAGGTTCACCGTGATGCGTCGAAAGGATACTGGTAAAACAATAGATAACGAATTCGTCGGCCTGCCGGAAGGTGAGCCACAAATACCCGGTGAAACTGAAAGCGAACTAATTGTCCAGCCCATATCAGAGCAGCGCATAGGAGAAGTAATAGCCTTGAGTGATGCGATAACCGACCTGATAATTAAGTATCCTGGAACTGGAGTTAATCACTTTGCTGGAATTAATCTCCTCATAGCTTCCGGGCTTAGTCTGGAAAATGCTATCACAATATATCAAGGTGTAATGTTCAAGAAATTCGGATATTGAAAATGAAAATTAAAGTATTGATAGATGACAGAATGTATCAAGCGGACATTAATGAAGAGAACAATTCTTGTTGTAAGTTTTACCCGAGAAGTTGTTTTCACTCACAACTTTTCGTATATGGTGAATCTTGTACATTATTTCATGAGAGGCTAAAATTCTACAACAGAACCGAATTATACAAGCGCTGCCAGGCGTGCATCGATGCGGAAGTGGCAGCCAAAAAAATGGAGGTGAAACGATGAAAAATAATGGGCGTATAATTTGTGGTTTTGCTGGAATTGGAAAATCTACGCTGGCTAAAAATAAGGCTGGTTTCGTTGACCTCGAAAGCACCCCCTTCGAGAAAGATTGGGATAGATACGTTAAAGTTGCAATACATATGTCAAGTAACGGATATACGGTTTTAATGTCTTGTCATGCGGAATTAAGAGAAAAATTACACGACAAAAATGCACGTTATTTATTAGCGATACCATCAAAGGATAAAAAAGAGGAGTATATACAACGCTATAAGAATAGAAAAAATACGGAAGATTTTATTCGGTTGTTAAGTGATAACTGGAACAGTTTTTTGAGTGTTCTACCCCATGAAAAGGATATTTTAATAGTAACGGATTATTTAGAAAATGAAAATCTATAAAATCACAGGAGCAAGCGAATATCTTGGGGTGTCAAAATGAAGAAAACGATAATCGGGTACATTGCGAAATCGCATGAATTAGGTGAAGTGCTGGAATGGGGGAGACCGAATCATGGGATATCGGTTCTTGACGGGGTTGAGGTATACAGCAATATGCTGTGTAAATTTAAGGATAAATACAAAAAAATCAAAATTATAGTAGAAGTGAAGGAGGTAAAAGATGGCAAATAAAAAGAAATATATAAGGCTAATCTATTACGACGATAGAGAATGGCTCATGGATGAAAGCAAGCTCGGAACTCCAACGATTCATGAAACCATAGAGAGAGTTATCGCCCAAATTGAAGCTAATTTGGATTCAGATGAGCCGAACGAAGGATTCTATGGATTGCAAGCGGTGGGGATGACAGAATCTGAGTTCGATAATCTGCCAGAACCTGAAGGGTATTGAGGTGAAAAATGGATAGTAAGAATACATTCAGAAAAAAGGCGATAATAATTAATAGCCCGAATGGTTTTGATGCTATCGAAATCAAGGGTTGTATGGAGTGCGATCATCTCAAAAATATAACTCCGGAATGCAACACCGAAAAGGTTGTCTGCAACATAGGGCGCAGTCGTTATCGGCAATGGGAGTGGTATGATGAGATTCAAGCTGAACGTCCGCATTTCATTTTTGATGATTGCCCGCTTTTCGACTGGGAAGATGTGCGCTGGCATGGCATTAAGGAAATTCCGAGGGACGAATCTATAATAGCTATAAAATTAAAAAACGTATCTCCTCAAGCCATGGGCGACAAAAAATATATTCTGGGTTCATATAATCATAATTGGAAATGTTTTTCCCCTTACAATGTTAATCTTATGAAAATGACTATTCCTTTTGATGAAAAAATAGCGCGCACCTGGCTGATTAAATGGCCCCGGAAGTATGCCGTCGAATCCTGGCGCTATTTGGAGTATTGATGGCAGCCGATAAAATGAAAAAATATGACTATTCAAAGACTGGAAATTGCTATTGTTATACGTGTGAAAAACATTTCCATCCGTTGGGTATCGCACGACATAGGGCAGCGCACCGAGATAAAAAAGAGAATTGCAAGATTATGTTTTCAGATGGGACGGTGAAGAAATGGCATTTTGGAAAGAAGGAGTAAAAAATGAGGGAAAAGAAACTTTATATAATTCAATGCATAATCGAAGAATACCACAGGGTGGTAGCCGGGACAAGAGAGGAAGCTAAAGAAATGATAAACCGGAAGCTCACCACCCCCGGCAGTAGGGTCAAGATGACAAGGATCACAAGAACGGTAGCTATAGAGAAGGAATCATGAATATCACAAGCATCATGGATAAGAGCAAATAATGGCAGCTACAAAAAAAATCAAAATACCTTTCTCAAAATACATTTCAATCACCGCTTGCTTATTACTTACCGGTGCATCACTGATTAATCAATATGATTTTTACGTTGCTATTGCCGGGGTAACTAAAGCCTATGGGGCATCCGTGATCGTGGAGTTCACAAGAATCTATACTCTCTATATGGCAATCACGAAAAATAAGAAGGGCCTTGCGTGGACTGCCTATTTTCTCCTGGCTGCGTGGTGTATGTTCGCCAATTCTATCGCGATCACAAATACGGAGTATCAAGAAGAAAGTCAACTTGATATCAACTTGATAGAAAAGTATCAAGTTCTCAAGGGTGAAGCGGTCGCGAAAATCAAACTTGATATCGCAAGGGAAGAAAAGGAATCCCGCCAAAACTCTGGGATCCTCGGTGCGCAGCCGAACAATGCCAGGATTAGGGAGATTCAAAAGGTTAGAAAATCTAATATTTCCAGATTCCAGAGGGAGATTAACGGAATTCTCAATTTCCGGGGCAAAAATAATGCCGAATTATTAGCGAAATGCCGCGAGGTGGCCGCAAGGTACGGTTTAAGATTCAAATACGATAAAACATACACGGATAATGGTGAACGTGCCCCTACATCGATTTTATGGATTTCAGAAAAAACGCAGCAAATCGCGGCGAATCTATTTTTTATCCTCCTTATCGAAATTGGGATTTTCACAACGGCAATATATGCGAAGCGAAACGGTCAAGTTGATATCAAGAAAAGTCAAGTTGATATCAAGTTGATATCAAGAAATGATACCACGGAGAAAGATATAATCAAGAAACATCAAGAATATATCAAGCATCCGCTATATTCTGATTTTCTTGACGGCAAAACTACCGCGGATTATGCTCCGGGGGAAAATAGGAAAGCAATGAAAATAATACGAAAATTTTATAGACAAAATCCAGAACTATTAAAAAAGAGGTGAAACAATGAAACAAATAAAATTTAGAGCATGGGTGGGTAATGAGTTCTTATATTGCGATGTGCTGCAGGATGACCATCATGCAATAAAAAAATTTTGGGTTGCCGTTAGTTCTGCCGGTATAGAACCGGAACAATTCACCGGACTTTATGATTCTACAAAGTGGCATGATTTGCCGGAAGCCGATAGGCTCTCATGGATCGAATTGAATGCAGGGAAGATAGGGAGCAGTGAATGGCCTGGTCGCGAAATTTATGAAGGTGATTTGCTGAGCCATAAGTATGGCGGTGGACTTGTAGAATGTGAATTTGGAAATGGTGAATTTTTCACGGGAGACGTTAGCGTATTGGATGACTCGTTAAGAATTATCGGACACATTCATGAGAACCCAGCAGCAAAGGAGAAGAAATGAAAGCCAAAAACAGCAATAAGCTCAAGGTGAAAATCAAAGGTATGGTGTACCGGTTAACCTATGCGATACGCTGCCTATTTAGTTTTTGTTTCATCATGCCGATTAATATGATTGTCGAGACAATTAAAGCGTCCGCCGCCTATAATGCTGAGATTGAAAAGCTTAGTAAAATATCCCATAATAAGGATATGAAAACGAGAGAAGGGGTGGCGTTACCTGCTGCAATTAATTGGCTATATGTAGATGAAGCTATAGAAGTGTTAGCCAGGACTGTGGACGGTAAGGCGCTATTGTCTACGCGTGCATTTATCAACACACATATGGCAGGCCGTAAGAATTGGGCTACATACAGTATAGCGGAATTGATGAAAGAGATTAAAGAATCCCTTGAGACAAGTAAAACATCGGCGGACATGAAGGGGATAGGTGAAATGGCGTTTTGCGTTAGCCGCTTCATGGAAATACTGGAGAAGAAATGAAAGAAAGCGGACTCTCTTTCAAAGCATTGTCCTGCGGCATGTGTCCGGACTGCGGAAGGTACACTCGCTTCGCTAACTTTCACATGACCTGGCAAGGTTGGGATTCTACCTGTTTACGGTGTGGCCGGAGATGGGGCGATGGAGAATGGTTGCCTCTTGACTTCTCTCGGTATGCGAGAAGAGATAGTATTGATTCTGCTAAAAGGAGATGGAAAAGTGGGAATTGACAAAAGCAGCATTGAATTAATTCAGGAATATGCCGATAGCTTCAGGAAAATATTTGCGTATTTTTTAGCGCCTAGCAAAAGAATTAATATTGGATGCTGCAACTTATTCGATTTTGAAATGGCTGTTTATTTTTGGGTTGTGAGTGAAAGTGAATATGAGTCAAAAGTTAAGATTAGAAATGCACCGCCTTTAGGAATGCCAAAAATGTGCCCATTGGCAAAAACGCGCCTTGCGAGAACGGAAACGGATATAATCAGGGTGTATACCGAGAACGCGCTGTTCATTGTTAAGGGGATCGATAGAGGCAACTGGTCGAGCGCTGCTGGACATACCGACGCAATGGAAGAATTGGGAGAATTACTGGCACGTCTCCCGGAAGGTGAAGGATGAAAAATAAAATTACAGGAGAAAATAATATGAATAATAAAAAGTTTTATCAACAGGGCGATGTGGTATTTAGAAAAGTTAACGATTTCCCGGAAGGAAAAAGGAAATTAAAAAATGGCAATGTAATAGTTGAGGGTGAAGGGTCTGGGCATTTTCATGCGGTACAGCCTGGACAGCTACCGTTTTCACTGTTTTTCGTAAACGATGGATTTTTTCTTGAAAATGAAAGTGACGATAATATTGTCATAGAACATCAGGAACACAATCCAATTGCACTGCCTCCCGGGAAATACGAAATAGACAAGGTTAATGAATTTGATTGGAAACGACATTTCGATGAAAAAGAAGATGAAAGGGGAAAGGCGACAAGAAAGGTTATTGATTAGGAGATATAAATGAAAAAGAAATTAAGTTTTGAAGAGTGGAGTAATGCGGTAAAACTTTTGTATGGTACGGAAGGCAAGGTGTCGATAGATTCAGGGAAACCTTATTTCCATGATATTCATTTTAGTAAGGTTGATTTCAACAAGGTGGTATTTCCGGAGAACGTAACGCTTTGTGAGTGTACACTAGATGCTCCGGTAAAGAACTATAGCTTTAGGAATATAGAGTTCAGGGATTGCTATTTTAGCGAAATAGCCTTTGTGGGCTGTGACTTGACTGGATCAAAGTTTGTGATTAATACTTCGTTTTGGAAAGATATTAGTTTTGATGGTTCCAATTTAATGGGCGTTGAGTTCGATTGTAGTACGGAGAATTTTAGAAAAGTTAATTTTAATTTTTCAAATACAAAAAACTTCAATACTGTTTCCGGTATATCTGGATATTTCGTTGATATTGGAGATTCTGGCGATACCGAGCGATTCAACACAATGAATCCCGATGAATTTGCAAACGTAGGGCCATTCGTCGTCAAGCGAAGCGGATGGTGCGCACACTATCTGAATAACGTAAAGATAAATAAAAGTTTCTACGATTTTCTGACTATGCCAGCCGACACGATAACGCCCTTTGATATAAAGAAAGTAATGAAAAAGAACGATTCGTTTATTATCAGCATAATAGAAAAAGCAGGAATTCAGAAAGTTTTAGGCGCTGTTGGTAAAGTGATAGAAAAAAAGGACGGATACGTATTGCATCAACTCGATGCCAATAGAGAAAGGATGCTTTATCTCGAAATGACAAATCCATCGACTGGCGAAAGGCACTTTGAAGGCATTCCTCCCACACAAGAAGTTAGGTTCATCGATCAAGCCCTGATCTTTCGGAATGGGCTTCCAGGGAGACCGGAAACATTGACATGAACAGAAAACGATTAGCGTTAGTGTATATAAATGTTCTGTTTAGGGATGACTTTTAAAAAAGAGGTTAAAAATGAAAACAATAGCTTGTTATAATATAATAAGAATTGGTGCAACTGACGATTTATGCGATGGCTGCGAACACGATATAGACAAGGATAATTGCCCATTATTTTTAGAGCGGAAAAATGGCACCAATGGGCGTTGCAAGTCATGTCTTTTTGCTGAAAGGTTGGTAGAAATTATAATTGCGGAAAACGTAAGTTGCGCTAAACCATATATGCCGGATGAGATTTAAGGCCTATAAGATCATGCTGAAACGTGCATTTATAGCGGAAAAGTTGCTAAAAATTACGTTTCGGCGCATAGCAAAGTTAATAAAGAAATCATGGAGGTATAGGATGCCGAAATTTAGTGCTAAGTCAATTGCTAATTTAGAATCCTGCGATTGCAGGCTGCAGGCTATTTTTAATTATGTCATCATTTATCGCGATTGTTCTATCCTGTGCGGATACCGAGGGAAAGATGAACAAGACCGGGATTTCGGCAGGGGAAAGTCGAGATTAAAATGGCCGTTCTCAAAACATAATAAGATTCCCAGCCAGGCTGTCGATGTGGTACCATATCCCATTGACTGGGATGACATAGAGAGGTTTGAGAAATTTGTGCAATTCGTGAAAATGACTGCGGAAACAATGAAAATCGAAATTATTTGCGGTGGTAATTGGGGTTGGGATTATCCACATTTTGAGTTAGCATGAAAGTCGGACTGATTGACCTGGACGCTAAGCTGCCGAACCTGGCATTGATGAAGCTGAAATCATATTACCCGGAAGCAGAATTGACATTCCCATTATTTTGCAGTGGTTACGATGAGGTTTATGCATCGTCAATCTTTAAATTTTCCGATAAAAGATATATCCATAGTAATGTTATTTCCGGAGGTACCGGATTTGATATTACGTCAAGACTCCCTGCTGATATAGAAGCTTGCCAGCCAGATTACAGTTTATATCCGAAGTGCCGATTTTCCTGGCAGCGCTTCACATACGGGTGTATCAGGAAATGTGGTTTCTGTGTATCCTGGAAAATGGGAGAATTTCAGGAGTTGGAACCGATGAACCTGAACCCGGCCGGTAAATATATATACCTATTGGACAATAATTTTTTTGCCTCTGTTAACTGGAAAGAAAATATCGGGTACCTGGTAAGGCAAAATAAGCCGGTCAAGTTCGAGGGGATTGACGCGCGGATAATTGCAGAAAATGATGAAATGCTGTACCTCCTGGATAAGGTTAAATTGAAAGGCCGGATGCATACAGCATGGGACATACCGAGTATTGACATGATGCCGAAATTCAAGAAAATTATCAAGGTCATTAAGCCCTACAAAATAATGTGCTACGTGCTGGTAGGGTTCGACTCTACTCCTGAGGATGATCTGCACCGGGTGTTATTTCTTGACGCGATCGGGATTGACCCATTTGTCATGCCGTTTAATAAGAGAGACCGGTATGTTGAACGTTTCGCCAGGTGGGTGAACCATAAGGCAATATTTAAGTCAGTCAAGTGGGAAGATTATAAGTAACTGCAAATAAACTTGCATTTCTACTTACCATTGCAAGCAAACTGCAAATAAAAAAATAATAATTGCGTTTCGTAGTTGACAAATAGCCATAATTATACTATTATATAGTTGGTAACCGGGTGTTACTGAATAACTTAGGAGGTTATTATGAAACAAGAAATAAGGATTAATTTTGCGGTTCTGGAAGATGTAAGTAGGATATGGAATAAGGGGAATAAGGAAAGGTACTATCTCACGGAACGTAGTATCGACCCTTGTCTTTCAGCGTATATCTCAAGAGAAAGAGACAAGGGCCGGTATGAGATAGAGTTAAGTAACGGGTTCCTATATCTCGAAAAATGTTACAATGATCTTAACAAAAGGATAGAGGAAATTGTCGAGATGTTGAAGGTTAACAATTGTATGGCTTACGAGCCGAATAAAAATTAATTTGGAGGATATTATGTATAAAAGTAAAATTGATAATCAGGTATTCACCGATGATGAGTATCGGGAATATGTCAAGAATGAATGTGCGGAAAATGGTTGGGATTTTAGTAAGGTTATTAACAGTCCTGACGAAGATTTTGAGTATATCGAAGATGAAGGAGATCAGACCAAACAAGAAGAAAAATCAATGATATTGGAGTGGCTTGACTGGGTTGAGTTCCACAAGTTGATGGCATTCTCCCAGGCTGGCGATAAGGTTATCGTTTGGGATGATGGTACAATATCTACCATGGATTCCGGGACATATCCTAATCCGGAAATCATGGATAAAATCGTACACATTTATCACCCGTGCGGAATGGGGAATACAGACTTTTCCGTCTACTTCGACGGATGGGGTACAAGAAATGAGGACGGCGATGTTATCGTTGATGATACAAGCGAAGTGATGGATTTTAACGATGCGCTTGTTAATTGCATTGAAAACGGAGATTTTACTGATTGGATTGAAGCGTGGAAGAGTGAAGCGCTTCGGGTAGATGAGAACGCTATTTAGTCAGTTTACCCCGCGGTCGGGTTCGCCCGACCTCGGAGGTAAATTAATTAATCACAGGAGGTTTTAAAATGAAACAAGAAAACTTATCAGCATTAAGTACTATGTTATCTTGGAAGAGGACATACAAACGCAAGGGGTTCAGAGAATTTCTATCGCGTTGGGAATGTGAAACAGCGGAGAATTTCCGCGATGAAACCCTTGAAATTGTCGATCTCCTTCGTATCAATAGTATAGAGGGAGGTGTGTGTTACTTTCTCCGCCGCGGGGATGATGCGTTGTACAGAGGGACAGATGTTGATGCATATGGATACAATGATGCTGATTGCATCAACGTCGAAAAAATGGAAATAAAATTCTTAAGAAGCATTATATCTCATCTTCCGGAAAAAATGTTTTGGTATAACTCATTGCTAAGGAAATGCGGGAAACCGTATGATAAGGATTTGAGTAGCTTAGGCTACTGATAGGAGGATTAAAATGAAAGAAGAAAAAATTATTCGGAGAACAGTATACATGAGGGGTAGGCCAATGTACGGTGTTTTCGCGACATCTACCTTCGCGATGTATCGGGATGAATCCGAGTGTGGTAAATGGAATTATATTGAATTAAGAAGGAGAAATCCTGAAGGTGCTATACAAGGATTAAGGTCTGAGGTAGAAGATTGGATCATGAACAAACCTCTTGCTGTCGTCCTCAAGCATCATGACATCAAAGTAGTGAGTAGTAGCTACTGGGGAAGAGTAGAGTTAGACGAGAATGGGAAAATAATAGAAATGGCGTCACATTTCAACACGCCACATTAAAGGAATATGTTGATTAGTCAGTTTACCCCGCGGTCGGGTTCGCCCGGCCTCGGAGGTAAATTAATTAATAACAGGAGGTTATTATGAAAAGAAAAATGGTTTTTGAAAAAATGGTAAAAAGATTGCAAGGAGATTGCGAGATTTTGAAGCACTCCCAGAACTGGGCCTGGGCAGATGTTGAATCGCATGGCGATCCGGAAGATTGCTCAATAAAACGGTATACCATCGATGAAGCTATCGCCATAGTCGATGAGTGGGAAAAGGAAATCGAAAAAGTCGTGGGAATTATTAACATGTCGCCCCGGAAGGGTGATGCGCCGATGGTTACCGAATACGGCAAGGATTGTGTTGGTTGCACAATCGAAGGCGATATCGAGCGAGAATATCCCATCCCCTACGATACCATAATTAATTTGAGTGGAAAGTGGGAATTCCGGTTCTATGTAGAATCGACTGCAGGTGGTGGAGCGTCGTGGGAAACTATGGGGCCTGGTATCAACGATACTAGGAAAGAATATGTAATGCGTAATTATGGGAAATTAGGTTGCTACAGCACCTTGTTAGCTGGGTATATTGTTAATCCAGAAATAATGTGGGCAAGAAACGGCTGTGCCGTTAGTGCTCCAGCGGAGATCAAGCAAAGCTACTTACGAGGTTTTAATTTTTTCACCAGGCACAAAATCTTGGGGGGAGATACTTTCCTTCAAAAGGAAAGCAGAAAAATGCTGATTGACCTTATAGACGATTGCGAACTTTTGGATTTTGGTAGTTATACGCAAGGACATCTTGCATGTGCTGAATTGACAGAAGCTGATCTCAGCAGCACGAAAGTGCATGTTGAGGATTTGGAAAGGTTTCCGGGAAAATACCATGCGAAGTTTTTTAATCACCAATGTCTCGGTGGTATGTATGTGGACTCAACCAGGATTGACGATACTGGCTATTGCTTAGTTCATTTTCGTATGCCTGGTTGGATAGTTTCGCCTGACCACATCGATGAAGCAGTATCAGTTTTGCCGGGATATTATCTATTGCGGCATCCTATCCCGCATGGGGACGTTGATTAATTGGTTTACTTTGCCCGTCGTACTGCGGCGAGCGGAAGATAGAAGTATCACTTAGTTTAAATCCGGGATTCGGTTCGCCGGCTCCCGGTCTTAAATTAACAGGAGGTTAACATGAATAAGCAACAATCTCTGAAAGCATTTTCGGACAGTATGATCCGCAGCACATTGGCCCTGGCTTATGATGTGTTGGAGTCTGGGGTTGTACCATATGGTGGTACGGCCAAAATGGCAATATCAACACACATGCCATTCAAAAACGATTCTACGGTTACGGTAGAATCCTGGTCACGGTTAGTTTGTGGGCCAAATGATATACCGGGCGATTACAGCGCCGGTGGAAAAATAACATGGGAAACGACAGGCTGTCATACTGTGGTTTTTCTATTTTCGCAATTCGATGCGGTGAATGGGAATTCGTGGTTAGAATTGAATCGCGTTACGATCGGCTGCGATGAATCAAAGTGTTTCTACCCTGGGATTATATCAGCGTGTAAAGGCGCTGGGATTCCGGTAGAAGTTAAGGGATAACGGGAGGTTTTAAAATGAAAGACACAATTTTTATTATTTTGTATCAGGATAATACAATGATTCCAATGGTTAATGAGCCGCTAAAAGAGCATTTCCCTGAAGGTACTCGATTCTTTAAAACAAACAGGGAAACTACGATTAGTGACCTTTCCGGATGGTATGGCTCTAAATGGACTGCGAAAAGATTTAAGGAGATAGCAGGAAAATGAAAAGCGTTAACAGAAAACATACTAATTGCGGAAAGTGCATTTTCCATGGCGTAATGAATGCGCTTCGGTTAACGTGCAATAATCAAGAAGTTAAAAAAAGGTTTGTTGATGACTTAGATGGTTATTGCAAACATTTTAAAGTAATTAATTCACTCTCCGGGAATGGGGATTGCCTGTTTCCGGAAGTGGAAGGAGAATGAAGTGAAAGAAATACACGTAAAGATTGACGATACCCTGTTTGAAATGCTTGAGTACTTACGCCAGGCACATGACTTGAGGTTTTCAGCAGTCATAAAAACAGCACTCCGACGCTTTCTGTCTGACCGTCACCTGACCAGAAATCTTATCGATGCCAGGGAAGCCAAAATTATTGCGGCTGCGGAAAAGAAAAAGGAGTATAACCGGGAATATAGCAGGAAACATCCCGCTAAGAAGAGAGGTGGATGTTATGGGAGATAAGAAGTACAAGAACTATGGGGCGTATTGCCTCATATTGTATCGTTGTGACACTTGCGGAAAACAAGAAATGGTTTGGAATTCACGAGACGGGGATGCGGTCAGTCCCATCGAGTGTAGGCGTCACGATTTTTTTTGCGGACTTATGTGGCGTGACCAGAAGTCCCACGCATTGCATGTACCGAACTTCGATCCGCCCGATACGAGTCGGGTGCTGATCAGCAAAAAATCCAGCAATGACACGATGGTTGTGTCAGGCAAGGAGTATAAAGCTCTGGTTAATGACCGTCAAATGTCATCGATACTAAAAGGAGAAGATAAAATGAAGATAGAAATAACAGAAGCAGAAGGGAGAATAAATGAGGTAATCGCTAAACTTGATGAGATAGAGCACGTCAAGTTGGAGCCAGTAAGCTCATTGCTCCCCAAATTGGAAGCAGAAAAAGAAAAGTTGTTTGCGTTGTATGCTGAAAACGAAAAGATTGTTAGTTCGGAAAGAGGAAAGGCGTTAAGGTCTATGGGTGCGTTCAGCAAAGACGTTAATAATGAAAGGATAAAATTGCTTGAACGTAAAGATGAAGTCGAAGCTATAATTGATCAACTAAAGCTTACGATAGAAAAGGCCGAAAGTGATACCCCTCAAGAGTCCAGGACTGTCAAGTTGAAATCTGTGCTGAAATACTTCCTGGTAGGGGGGTTCGTTCTTATTGTTTACCTGAAAGACCCCATTATCTCTTTGTACCTTGCTATTCTGGTTGTTCTCGCCTGGCTAACGGATAGGTACATTACCTAGAGTGTTTCTGATCTACTTTAGAATAAAAAATAACAGGAGGTAAAAATGCCAATAATTAAAGAAAAAGAAGAATCCTGGTTGTGGTATCAAGGGGTAAACATGGATGATCTTAGCAGATCGTGCGTTGATATAGCAAAAGAAGTAATGAGGTTGCTTGACACGCCTGGTCATGAGACAATCGATGCTGATAAGCTAATTATCATTGCTGCAGCCAACATCAATGAAAGCGGAATAACCGGCGCTATGACCGGGGAGATTGCGGACATGATTTCCAGATACCATAGTCGCGGTAAGGAGTTTCGCGAAAAGTGGAATCTATCAAATCAAATCAATCATGAAGGTGAACGGGCGAATATATTGGGCGATACACTGAACCCGGCCTTATTAAGCATACGTCCTAAATAAGTCTATTTTGGTAATGCAATCACAGAAAGGGGTAAATCATGAAAAAACTAAACAACAAAGTGCTTGATTATAAAATATGGGCGGAGAGGTATTGGCGTTTATTGGGTGGTGCCGATGAAGGGTGCAAAATATGGAGAATGGTATTGAAGCAGATACAGAAAGGCGGTAAGGAACCTGCTGAAAGTTTGCTGAGGCATGAAACCCAAACAGAGGCAGGGTACAATATAAAAAATAGCGAAATCGTAATTGATGAAAGTAAAATAACAGGAGGATTAAATGAACAAACAAGAAGTTAAATCTCAGCAACTCGCGGAAGGGATGAAGTTTCTGGCTGTTACAAGAGAATATGACGGGCAGCCTGCAGAGTTTATGTTGAATGATGCCGAAGGTCCATTGTTTTACAAAATTGAAAGATATTCCGGGAGGATGCTTTCAGCAACAGAAATGGTTGGCGGAAGAACGATAACACACGAACTCAATAACTGAATCTTCACCCCAAAAATTAAGCCCCGGTGCTCGCCGCATTGGGGCTTTTTTATTTCCCGCCTGCAAAATACTACTAAGAAAAAGTGTTATTTTTTTCTGTTAAACGTATACCCCACCACTCATGGCTGGTATACTTGACCGGGATAACGGCATGGGCGAAGTGAAACAGGAATAGCAATAGTGATTTCCCGGCCGTTCTCATGTTGAGGCGGAAGTGAGATAGGTATCGCTTTGTCATTGTACTTATTTTTTGGCCATTATTTCGCTATTAAAGCAATTAGTATTCCCATCGGTATCCCAGCAATTCCGCCCTTGACATATCTCCAGAAGTTACCCTTTTTTATATTTCTGATAGTTGTATCTTTAAGCTTGATTTTTTCGTTCAGATTGTCAACTCTCAGGTTGCAGCTTGCATAATCCTCATCTTGCAATTCGATGATATTGTGGTATTCTGATATTTCAGATTCATGCAGTTCTATAGTCAGATCGAATTTATCAGTAGATTCTTTGATATATTTTTTGTAATCGATCAGCAAGCTATTGAAGTTTTCTTGACATTCCGGAAGGTCATAAAATACCAGGCTCTTATAATGCTCTATCTCTTTGTTCGCTGCAGATATCCCATTTCTATAATCCAGCACAGCCTTATCGTTCGCCGCGGAGATTGTTTTGATCTGTTCGGTTTTCAGCTCAATGGCTGCCCGGTTCCTCCGTTCAGTTTCCAACAGATTTTCATTTTTAATTTCTATAGCTTCTATCCGGGCCCGGGCTGTGTCAAGATCACTACTTACCGCGCGGTACCCAATAAAGCCGACTATCAGCAGGATTACTCCGCATAGTATCAGCACACTTTTCCACTTCCTTTTCATAAGAGCACCATGATTGCAATTATCGCTACCGCTACAATCAAGATGGATATAACCGCATCTATCACTATCGATGCTAATTTTGCCAGTCTCATGCTATCCACCTGATGGCGAAATACAGCAACGCTGCACCTGCACAAATCATAAATCCAATTGCGATATAGCTAAAAAATATAACCGAATTAATGAATGAAATTAAACAAGATACACTTGATTTAATCATCTTTGCTCCATTTTATTGTATTTTAAGATTGCCATAGTCAGCTTAATTATCATGATTCAGCTTAATGATGAAATTATTTATAGTTTCCGTTAGACTCGCTATGTCCTCTCTTGTCTCTTTTCTGTTAGTGAATATGCTTTTTTCTATTTTCTCTAGCATAGCTGTTATCGATTTTATCCTCACTTCCCCACTATCTGATTTTCTCTCATATAGTCGCAATCTTTTTCCATGTTCTCTTAATGTTTCACCATGTTCTCTTAACGTTCGGCGCGTCCCTAATCCCTTTAGCAATGCCGTTACTCCTGCGGCTATCATCAAGCATATTGCAACGATTATTTCCTTATTCAATCTTTTGTCCCATTTTTTTTCTTGATGCAATAATTCCCAAATTGATGCAGGCAATAAATACCGACTGTATATTTTAGTGTTGGCGCTATATATTTAGCGTGTTCCGCTTGTTTAGTAAGCGCCATAATGAGAATGATTGCAATTGTCCCTATCACGGAAATCAACGCGATAACAGAAACTATAACAAAATACCATTTTATCGATTTCACTTATTTTTTGACCATTTGCTTCTAAGTTTATTTGCGATTGCAATAACAATTATCAGCGCCGTAATGATCGCAGTAAACAGATTGTCGGTAATAAGAACTGCAGCAAGAAACATCCAAAAAGCAAAATTTGTTACCGACTCCACTTTTTTATTCATTATGAAAGATTTAATCTTTTCCATTACGCTTGTGATGAAAGGTTTAATTTTTTTCATTTTTACTCCTCATAGTATAGCCCCCAATATAACTAGTATAATTATGATTGCCAGGGCATATATTATCAATTTTAATTTACTTTTTTTCTCCGGTATAATCGGATCCGGCGCTACTGGCCCAGGTGCTATGATCGGAGTGTCAGGTTCCTCTTCAATGATCATTTCCGGCGGTGATTTCCCATAGTTCGGAGGGTTGCCGTATGCTTCCCGATATGCCATTATCGCCGGGACTATATACTTCATGTCGAGTTTGTCTAAATGGATTGTGTGCCTCCAATAGTTCCCACTGGAATCATATATTCCACGCGGGTGAAGGGCCAGGATTTTGGACTTATTCTTGATTTCTTTGACTGCCGCAGCTTTTTCGATACCAGGCGCATCCGCTGCGATAATGTCCTTTGTAAAGTTGTACAATGCTGAAGAGTGCACTCCGCCATCTTTCATATTGCTGCCGTCAAGCGAAATACAAAACGCCTGCCCGGATAATCGCCCGATTGATGTGCATTTTACAACTTGCTCCCAGGTAGTTGAATTGTGATCAGAGAGAATATAATCGTATTTTACAGGCTTCTCTTTGTGTTTCCAAATATCACCGATAGGCCCAAAAATATTAAGTTTCCCGGATAGTGCCTGCGATAGGAGACCGGCAATCTGCACAGCTTTAATGTTTTCCTGAAAAGTCTCCTTATTTACTCCGTCCGAACAGTTTAGCTGGAAATTCCACTGATTGAAATCCTTCCGCAGCGCCCGAACCAGATCGACATGCCACCTGGTCAGGTGAACAATTGATTCTAACTTGAATTCAGATTGCATCCCGGCTTCCGGCTCATTAGTAAGCTCGATGATGCAATTGTTGTCTATTCCGAGATAATCAATTTCATTCAAGACGAATTGGCTTCCCTTCTCGCTATACAGGCTTTCCGGATGAACGAATGGTTCACCGTTCTTCTTGTCTACTGCCACTCTCTGGACGGGGATCAGTATTTGCCGATTAGTATAGCCAGTCAAACCAAGGCCCGGAATCAAGTTGAACTCTTCCATCATATCCATGACGGGCCTGAATATGTTATCCCGAAAGTGAGAATTAAACTCTAATGTCCAGGTATCCTTTTCCAGATTTGGAAGTGTGATCATTTCCTCCCAAAGGTGAGCGGGTGTTTTGGACGGTGCAGCCAATGGCCATGGCAACCACACCATTACTCCAGAAGTGCCCGCATTGCTGATTTTCCGCAGCGTTTCCCGTACAAGTTCCAGGTATTTTACCAGGTCACCCTTCGGCCGAGCAAAGAACAGGCCGCACAGATTGACGAAGGGCGGTGCTAACCGCCCCCGTCTGAAGAAATCCTTCGATAACATCTCACTACTCCTTTAGATTATTATTTCCAGTTATCGGGGGGTTCGATTTTAAACAGCCTCGAAAATGACTTACACAGCCACTTCAACATTTTTTGAATATTATCGATTTTCACTTTATCACTTCTCGATTCTGGGGGAAGATACGGCAGCCCAACTTCATAAAACACTTTTAGCACCGGGTTCCCTCGACCTTCATGTCGATTTCTGTTCATATCATAATAAAAGCAACTCTGGAATCCATGGGGGTCTGTTTTCTGTAAATCCCATCCCGGGGCTACCGGATTGCCTATCTCATTTAGTCCGTACGGTAAGAAGTCAGGTGTCCCTGTGTACATACCGCTAAATGCCATAACCGAACAAAACGCCAAAATGATTAAGATTGTAAATGTTTTTTTCATTTTAAACTCCTTTTTAAATTTCATCTATTAGAATAGTAGTATATGTTTCAATATTTTTCAACTTTATTTTCATAATTTATGCAGCACCAGTCCGGTGATACAATACTCTGATCTTTATCGTTTTGGATCCTCCGCCCTCAACTGCTACCTTTGCATACACCCCTGTATTTCCGTCTATTGGCCCGCTATGAATCTCTGGAACGTATATTGATGATACGTTAGTGTTTAACTTGACAGGCACTTCTAATACATTGCTATCGTTTGCCTTATTGTAGAACGTCACGACGAATGTTTTATCGAATATAGATACTGCGTCCACAAACACTCCATGAATATCATATTCTACAGGTATTGTATTGTTTGGGATTATGTCAACTGCAACTCCTTCTACATAAGATGCGACACCGGTAGTTAACGTCACTGGTGGTGCTAATTTTGGATATACCCTACTCGCAGCGTGCATATGCCTTTGTATATCATTTGTAATATTGTTTGTTTCTACAGCCCTACTTCTATCGGTAGAACCGTAATCAACAAAAAAAGCTTCATCAATCGGCATACATCACCTCCTATTGGTTTGAATTTATCCCGGCACCAATATTTAGCACCGTGTTTTGATTTGCGCCTATTATTTCTATATCAATTATTATTTTTTCAATACTTTTTGTGTACGTAATGGGAATCAGGTAGCCATCATCGGGGGTAATATTTCCAAATACTTCCTGTCTCTTTGATAATGTATTATTGTCTGGGTCTTTGATTGCGAAATGCACCACCTTTATCCCATCTGCCCACGATGGGGTTGCTGATAATTCCATTATCATCGATGTGTTTGTTTCCAGTTCAGCTAAATCAATTTGAATGAATGCTGATTCGGTATTGGCTACATTCAGTGAAAATCTTGCCGTACTCACCCCGGTCGATATGGTTTGCAAGGTATCTATGTTTGTATCTTTGTATTTTAAAACATTAAATACATTAGGCATGGTTATTTCTCCTTATGCTCATCCCAATAAATTTTAAACTCAGCTACATTGTCAGACGCATTCGATGTTATCTTAAAAATATAAGTTGTGTCTTTTTTTAGTGGCTGCTCTTCATTGTTGACAATGGGAGTAGCTGATTTTTTTATTATCGTCGAATCCGTGTCAAGAACTTTTCCGCCAACAATATTAGCTGGGTTTACCAATAGATTGTTTGATGCTACGAAAGCCCCGGTTGAATTTTCAAGTAATACAGAATTTTCAATATATTCTCTATTTCTCTGGATTAGTCCAAGTTTAGCACCGGTGCCAGAATCCCAGGTAGCACCTTCAATTATCTCTATTTTACCAGCCACATAAGACCACCAAACATACCCCTTAACGTGAACCCCCCATCCTGTAGCTGGGGTCTTGAAACATACTGATAGAGTGTCATCTTTTGCCATTCCCGGCAAAGAAGTGAAAGCCCTGTAACACCCGCCTTCATGCAGGCAATGATGCTCTATCGAAGTTACTACGGGAGAACTGGTAATACCATTGCTCATCGGTTTGTACCGATTGAAAATATTTGCCAAACTCGAAAATATCATTAATATTCTCATTGTATCTCCTTAATTTCTCGAATCGAGATGAGACGAAATCCATGCTTGACCGGTCGAACCGCCAGACAGAACAATCTTCCAAAATAATCTTTGATCAGACGTGTCGTATGTAACCGGTATGCTGAACGTTTCGCCAGCAGGTGTATTTGCGTCTATGTATGGTTCCCATACAGATACCTTTCCGTCGCTTGCCATTTCCGTAACGAAGCTTCTTTCTGTTTTACCTTTTTTTGTAGTCAAGACATTAATTGTTAATTTATCTGAATCTCCCTTGATATAACTTACAATCAAAGTTGCCCCGGTGGTGGCAACTGAACCGCCTTTATGCTCATAGTATCCACCGCCAGAATCGATTAATGTTTCATCGGTTATTATTGCCATTTTTACCTCACTGTCATATTAATGTTTATTTTCATAATTGTCAACTATAATGGCCCTTTTGTATATGATGCGAGCCCGGTATAATCGCCCCATAATCCAACTGGGATCGTAAAGCTATTAGTAATCCCAGCATTTGGAGCCAGCATTGCATTTAATGGCCCTGCAGAATTTTTATAAATTCCCAGCGCGGCTATTGCTATATTGCTGAATGTGGTATATGTAGCACCGTTAAACGCAGCCCCTATAGTAAGACCTTCATTTGCTGTACCGGTATCGGTATCGATGAGATACGAATCTTGATTGCCGTCTAAGTAAAACGCATATGTCGTATTTGTTTTTATAAATGTTACTAAATGCCAATTCGTATCAGCTATTGAAGTATTCCCATTCATTGTTATTTCGTTAACTCCGCCCTCAAACGCAACGAATGATAATTTGTTTCCTGCTCCGATACCTCTTTTAGTAATTCTCCAAAAATCAGTAGTATTATTTTCGTATTGACCGCAGATTGACTCGGCATTATCTAATGCTCTGAATTTCACCCATACCCATACAGAAAAACTCGGAAAATGACCAATTCCCCATGGGTCAAAATCAAAAAATCTTTCACTATTCCCAAACTTCAAAAATTGATCTGTGCCGTTAAACGATATGCATGAGTTGCCGTATTTGTAATCGGAGATGACATGGGCTATATTTCCGCCGGAATCCATCAAAAAATTAGTGCCATTCACCGAACTGTCATAAAAATTTTGTGATCCTTTTTGATTATTTGATTGCAATAGAAATATCTGGTCTGTATTCAATTTCTCATATCCAGAAATATCAATCAAATCAACATTTACCTGGTCTCTTTGGTAATCGAATTTTAATCTTTGGACGATGAACAAATGAGCTTCAGCATCTTCAAATTGATTATGATAGAATTTAATCAAATCGAAAGGTTTTGTTCCATCGAATTCTTTTATATTCGCCGTAAACGATCGTTTTCTTTCCGGGAACGATAATTCGGTCATTATTTTTTTTCTAATGACGTGTGGCCTTGCATCATATTTTGGGTAGCCGGTCGTATCAGTAAGGCCCCAAAATTTATCCCTTGCGAATTCAGTGGTATTTGATAATATTCCAAATCTTGAAATGCTCTCGTCTTTATTGAACACTTTTGTATCGCCCGTCTTTGCTTCATTGTACTGATATGCTATTTCAGCATTTATCCTATTTAATGTATTCGATCCATCATCTTCCCAATCGAAATTAGGCCTAAATGAGTTAGATACACCCGGTTGAAATTCTTTAGCAATCGCCAAATTGCCAAAATCAATTGATACGAAATAAATTTTTCTATCAGAATCAAGAAAAAAATGGACATTTAGCATTTTGCAAATATCTTTCACAAGCTCTATTCCATTAATTTGATCTACTATTGCATAATGAGTGTCATATGCGCTACCCCTTAAGCTTACGATACTATCAAGGTGCCACTCATCCACCTTGAATACGGTCATTCCATCAGCATCGATGGTTTTGAATGGATACCTTGTGAAAAACTTGCTACCTATCGACTTGCCTATCGCCTGTGTAGATTTATATGGAAAATTGAAATTGACATCAAGATATTCTTCCGTAGTAGCTGAGTATTGAACGTAATAATATGGGTCATCCCCTACCGGAGATATTAATGTTGAGCTTCCGGTAACATCGGTATCATCTGATTTTAGCACGTATTGCAGCGTTAGCGTATCAACTATCCCTGATTCCCCCAATATGTATAAATTTGAAGATACCCTGTTGGCTCTTATAGAATTTTTTCTTTTTTCAGCAGATGATGGGGCGCGGAATTGACCTGAAAAGAACGGTATCGTTTTCCCCCGGCTTGTCTCAGGAGAATTTGGATAATTTTCATCGGTAATCATCATATCAGAATTAATTGATTTTTTTTCAAATTCTGATAATCTGTCTGACATCTTCAGTGTAATAAGATTTTCGCTTATTCCTGCATTTTGTATTATGTATCTCCCGATAATAGTTCCGTCATCTTTCCTTATAGTTACATCCCCTCCGGAAACATACCTGGTCTCGACGTTAGCAAGCAAAGCTCTATATGAAATCTTGGAATTATCTCTCAGCTTTATAGAAATATGACTGGTCTCATAATCACCCCATCGCGCCCCATTCCATGATAACGGCGATATGTCAACTATATCAGGAGTGTACTGAATGTTATTGTAAGTAAATCCGTTTAGCGAAACATGATAGGTAGTTCCAGACCAGTCGATATCCATTCCGATATTCATTATCTTCTCTCTATGAAATTCAAATCAATGTTGAATTTATCGGCGCATCTTAATCCTTTTTCGTTTGAAAATCCGATTTCGCCGTAATAAACTTCTCCTTCTTGATCATCGTATATGCAAGCATCCTCAAGAATTCTTATAGTTTTATCGAATAGGTTAAATTGAGTTGTCCCAATGGCCCGGAATTGCCAATTGCGTTTCGCACGTAAATCCTGGAATTCTCTGTCTTTTTCAAATGAATAACCAATGGTATCAATAAACGATGCTTCATTTCCAATACCCCTATCCCATAGGTAATTTCTTTCAAATTCATAAACATTTCTAAATAGAGCTAATTTCCCGAATATTCCGCTGCTTAATCCTGTATCGAAAACGAATTTCCAATACTGATAGGTCTCACTGAATTCCGCCCAACTTTTTGTACCCAAATAACCTGACATGTATTTTATGTTAGGTTTCAGGTCTATTGAAAAATCAGTAGTAGCAGACGTGGTACCGGCCTGCAATTCAAAAGTAGGAGAGAAGCTCAGTATGCTTGAGCCGCCGACATAACATGCTTTCAATAATATCGGCCCGCCAAAATCAAGCAAAAACGTCCCGGCAGGATTAATGGCATCCCATTTGGATTTCTGATTATAATCTACGGCATACTCTTTTTCAAAAGTTGCCTTTTCTCCTGATACTATTGCTGTCGGTATACCTGCCACATCACTGTAATATATTTTACCTGCCATTTTATAATCCTGCCTTTTCTAATTCGCCTACTATATTTTGTCCATTTACGCGAACGGCCTGAATCAATTTATTTGTGAGCGTATCAACTGAATCTCCACTACTTGCTTGCACTACAACTGTCATGTTTACGTCACCGACCGTACGGCTATTATTGATATTTCCACCGGCCGGAGTGACTTGAAATTCTTCACCGCTCGATACGCCTATTAGAAAGTCATCGTTATTAAAGCCGGGCGGTACTATTCCCCCTCCGCCGGTTGCAAATTTAGGTATATTCCTTTGCGGTGGATTTAGTGGAGGTTGCGGAAATCCATTGTTTTGGCCCAGCTTTCCCAATTCTTTATTAGCAGCATTAACAAAATTCCTAATTGAATCGAGTGATTTTTTACTTGCATCATCAAAGCCAGACTTCATGCTATTTGCGGCATTATTAGTTCCATCTGAAAGAGTAGTCATTGCATTGACGCTTCCTTCGGCAAGCATGGTCATTGCGCCAACGCTTTCTCCAGCGAAACCTTTCATCGAATCAGCAGACATTTCGGCAAATGCATTAATATCTCCGGTCATAGTTTTCGCAGTATTGGTAGTATTTTCTCCCAATTTTACCATTTCCATATCTATTTGTTGAATATCATTTGATGAATTTTCTGCAGCACTATTAATTGTACTGTCAAGTTTTTGGAATTCCGACATATCCGCTCCCAGGGCTTCACCGATTGTCTTTAATATATCAGCTATTGTATCGAGCGGGTCTGCCATTTCGTCGAACATGCCTTGTTGTTTGGCCTGGTCAATCAAACTTTGTGTATTGGCATCTAATTTCAATCCATACTCTTCCGCTTGATCTGATAATATTTTCAAACTGGGAGCCATCATCAATAAGGATTGATTTTGAGAAAATCCGGCATTACGCAATTTATCGAACTGCGCAACAGTACTACGCCCATAAGATTCAAATTGATCCTGATCCATCTTGCCTAATTCTGCTGTCATTTGCAGGACGGCATTGAATCCTTCAACTGATTTAACCAGTTCTTCGTTATTTTTTATAAGCGTTCTGAATTCACTTAGAGCTTTAAATGTGTCATCCGCTGCCCACTTATTAGCCTCTTGACTTGCTATAAGTGCATCAAATGAATCGCCCATAGTTGACATCACTTCCGTAATGGATGCACCTGATTTCATCATATTGGCGAATAATCCCAAAGTTATATTAACCTGGTCGTTAAATTCAGTTTGGCTGGTTGCGCTAACTTTAAGGTAATCTGCTAAAGCAGGTGCTGCGTCAAATGCTTTCTCATAATATTCAGCAGTATCTTCAGCAACCTTTTTTGCGGCGTCCTCGGCATACTTCGCAAAGTTTTCCCAGTATTCCTCTGGATCGTCGATAGAACTAAATAGACTGTTTGCTTCGACATATTTTTCCAGTAAATTTGTTAATTCTCCAATTGCTTCTTGACTTGTAACTCCTAAATTTGATAGCGCTTCGGTTGCCAATTCGGCACCGCCTGTCAACCCGGCCGGCCCCAATACGTACGTTACGTGTTGGATCGCTGCAGCCACGGCACCCAAATAATTACCGGACGCAAGGCTTTTGCTAATATTTTTGAAATTATCAAATACTTCATTATTTTCACCCATAGCATCGCCCAATACATCCAGGGCCATAGATATTCCTTCAAAGTATTTTGACATTTCAATTTTGCTGATTTTGTTAAGTATATTGTCTAATAATGTAGACTTCTCAACTGAATTTGCCATTTCATCAGCAGTTTCCCTGACAGTTCCGGCCAATTCAGCAAAGCTTTCGCTGCCGCCATCCACCACATCACTTAACTCTTCAATTCTTCTTTTTTCCTCTCCCATTGCATCGATGATCTCTTGCACAGATTCATCTAAATCTATATTATTTTCTATAATATCTGAAAGTGGCTTGCTGGTATCATTCAGGTTATTTTTTCTATCAGATTCAAGATTGTTCAGAATTTTATAAACTTTTGTTGCCTCCTCCAACGATACACCGAGTGTTTTTTGCAACTTTCCTATTTCTTCTATTTCAGGTTTCTGTTTTTGTAATATAGCCGTTGCAGATTGCGTGGATACTCCGTATTTTTTCATAATCTTTTCGACATCTGTCAATGGTTTTTTTTGTTTTACAATATCAGATGTTACTTTTTTTGTAGTTTCGCTTAACTTTTTTGTTGTTTCTTCTAATTTAGTAGAAACTATAACTATATTCCCATATTCATCCTCAACAACAGTCCATTTAGCTGCTGCTTGTTTTACTACTTCACTGACTTCGGCCTGTTTTTGCCCCAAATCAGATATAGCAGTCATAAATTTTGCTCCGAATGTTGAAGCCTCATCGAATACTATACTTAGGCCCTTTATTACATCAGCAAGCCCTTTAAAAAATGCAAGTATAGATTCCTTATTATCCTTTATCCAGGACGAAAAATCTTTTAAAAACGGAAGCAATAAATCGACAAATGTTTTCCCAATATCAACTTTTAAATCTACTATAGTTGCGTCAAGTTGCCTTGATTGATTCGCGAAGCTATCCTGAGTACGCGAAAAATCCCCCATGGCGTTTTTTGATTGCTCCATAATAAGCGCAAGAGTTGCCTGCGCTTTTGCTGTTTTTAAAGCAGAACCTGATAGATTCTGTTGACCTTTTTCAAGTAATCTTTGGCTAAGGTCTGTTTCAAGAATTGATATTCCAAGACCTTTCATCATTTCGCGTTCACCTAGCAATGCCTTTGTTATTGCCTCTGAGGCTCCAGCGGCATCACCGGCATAATTCGTAAAACTTGCAAGGTCTACGGCATGTTTTTGGGTTTGCTTTGACAATTCCAGGGCTACCTTTTGGTTGGCTCCCAGCCCGGTTAATAGGTCTCCTGTAGCACCGAGCATTTTTTCTGCTGATAATGTAGATAGGCCATAAGAGTCAGTTAATTCTTCCACGGCCATTGACGTTTCCGCTGTAATATTTGAAAATACCGTGTTTAATTTAGAATGCTCTTCCATTGCGGAAGATGCTAAAGAAATTGAATCACTTATAAGACTAAATGCTTTACGTGCTACCATTAAGATAGTCCCTCCAGCAATAATCTTCTTAAGCATTCTTGAATATACGTCACCTGCTTTTTTACTTTTATTTTCTAAGCCACCTACTGCCCCGGTGATATTATCAATTTTTATTACGCTCCCTTTATCATCGGTGGTAATAACAAATTTCAATTCCCCTGCGACTGCCATTCTATTTCCTCGATCTCGACTTTATTCGCTGCCTTTCTCTATTGCTGGCTTCTAATGACATTTTGTATTGAATTATTCTATGAGTGTTATCTATCATGGCTAATTTCCTGATAAATTCGTTTCGATATATTTCGTCAAATTCAAGCTCATCTATCATCCTTGCGATTAACCCCGTTTTAATCGTGAATTCATTCACGTTTTCACGGTAAAAACTATATGCGAATTGGTTCGCATACGTTAAATCTTCAATGACTTCCTTGACTTTGTGTTCCCAACTTTTATAATAATCTTCCCAGTAATCAAGGAAGTCATTTAGTTTTTTATGTCACCTTCACAGAAATTTTCTGAATTGCACGCCTTTCTCAATAGCCACGTGTTGAATTGCAATGCTATCTCTTCACCATCTTCATCGAGTTCTGGACTGCCATCTTCGTCAAGTTCAATCGCTATCTTCCGGCTCCATAAGAAATTCAATAATTTTTCAAGATTTCCTTTATTGAATTCAATTTCTTTTCCATTTTGATCTTTGAATCCAACGAATCCTTTGATTTTTTTCATAAATAAGTCGTTCAATTTTTCAAAAAATAGGGCCTCGTTCCATTCCCTTGCATTGCGTTTACCGTCTTTCACCACAACATTCCCGTTTGTTATGGTCTTTGATATTCCTGAAAATAAAAATAAATTTTCCTTACTGGTAATGGGTTCAATCAAAATCCCATATTTGGTATCTGGGATCGTGAACATTTTTGCTTTTCCATAATCTGTATTGATTGTTAAGTCTAATTCTAAAGTCATTCTATTCTCCTTTTTAGGTTTCAGTGATTGCCGGGTACCCGGTCAATGCGGTAAGATCGTTAATCCATTCTATGTACGGGACATTGTATGACATCCCAGCTACGTTTCCGGAATCATACTGAACCGTAAATGTGGTACTGGTCGGCTCAGGTGTTTCTTGATCGACAGCAGTTGTAGTAATGTAAACGCCAGGCAGATTGATTGTAAATTGATATGGAGTGTCAGGAGTAACCCCTACAATGTTTGGCCCGGTCATAGCTATTGACATCTTGTATATCGTTCCTGCTTGATATTCAGTTAGATGATCTTCGTTTTGTGCAGTTTTTTTAGGATATTCAAGAACGACAGTCAACATGGGCTGGGTGTTATCAATCACATCAGAAATAGCAGCGGTTCCGGCAGTGACTGGGACACTGGTATATCCCCTTTCTGCAGTAAACGAATATGATGTTACGTCCTGATCATCCGCTGAACTTAGGGCTGCTGCTGATTGTGCATTTATTCTTACGGTTGTGTTTTCGTTCAGAAAACAGGCTATGCGCGGGTCTCCGGTTACCACCATCGGAGTAGCAAATAATGATTTTACTCCATAAATGTTACCGATGTAATTCGTGGTGTGCTTATACGAACCGTCAAGGGCAATTGCAAATGAGTTGAACTTTGCGCTATCTACTGCTTTCACCTGGCTTCCTTCATCGTGGGCTATGGTATGGAAAATATCTGTGCTTAATATCCTTTGCAATACGAATACATTTGTTAATGCTCCTATTTGGGGGGTATCAGGGGTTCCTCCATAAGAGCCAAAAATACTCGCGATTATTTCCATTATTTTGTCCTGCGACACATATAGTTTTCCTGCAAAACTGCCAGATTGTTCAGGGTATGGCCCCATGCACAATTGGGATTCCAATCCTTCTCCGTATTCTTCGGCGCTGGTTATTTGTTCACGTTCTCCTGCAGGAGGTGAATTGGTTTCGACGTGCAATTGATCTCCTGTACTCGGCTCAACTGCATCCCCCCAATCGGTTCCTTTTTTAAATGCTACTTTATTTTGTCTTTTTATGATACTCATCACTTCACCTCTCTTTTAATTATTCCCAATTCGCTATCAACTGTTGATTTTTTACCTAATTTTACTAAATCATTCCTTATCTTTCCGATTCTTTCTTTTTGCTTTTTTGTATATTTCTGTTTTCCCTTTACTTTAGGCTGGTCATTTTTTTTAATTGGGACATCTACTTCTTCTTCTTCTTTTTTTATTTCATTTTCTTCTATCTTCATGTTCTCCTCTCTTCTACTTGATACAACATACTGAATCCGCCGGAATTATTGTAAAATTCATCCGGGATCCCTAGCTGCGTGTTGCTTGTGGTAGCATTGAAATTTTTTGCAGCGGCATGATAGATGTAATTTGGTATTTCGGTCTCAAACATGTACAGGTCAAGTTTCAACTTTGCTTCATTTACTACGTTAGGTATCGTTTTGCTACCAGCTACCGTTGCAATATAAGTACCGGCACCCTCTTTATCCCATCCGTGTTTAAAAACGAATATTCCAAAATTATGATCCTGATCTTCATACCCGTGATTATCTCTGATATCGGCACCCATATAATAAACCAAAACAAACGGGTCCTTCTTTCCCTTATGTTTGAATGCTTCGGTTGTGTTGTGAATCGGGAATACTCCATTATTTAGATATGGCAATTCAGTTTTAAGCCTGGAAACAATAGCATTCATTATATCGCCATAATCACTCATCCTGCTACCACCTTTTTCGCTATGATCGGTGCAAGCGCTTCGATCTCTCTTTTCCCTAAATCAGAAATCCCCATGAATTCCCTGGCTGGAACATTTATTTCAGTTACCGATCCATCCTCTTCGAGAATTTTTCCTTTGCCACCATCATTTTGTAATTGTGCTACATTTATTCCGAAATATGCATCGTATTTATTGAGTGATACTACCGCCGCGCTTGCAGTTGTTTGACTGATATTTATCGATTGTAATAACTGCCCGGTATCCTGCAGCATTTTAGGACTCGCAGAACCTTTGCCATGTCTGCGTCTTTCTTTTGTGACCTCCGCTAATGCTGGCCATTTTTTACCATCTGGGTCTTGTTCATTTCTGAAATGTTTTATTATATCGCCCATTGCTACATTAGCAACCGATTTGTTGAGTTCAATTCCGGTTATGATACTTTTGAAATTAAGCAATGCTTTTCCGATAGTATTTTTAGTTATTTTTATCATCCCATAAATTCCGTATTGTCACTTCTACTTTCTTCAAATAGATTCATGTCCCTTCTCAATTCCGTGTATCCGCCTTTATCTTTCTCAGCATATGGAGAGTACGAGCGCGCACCTTTTGAGCTTTTCGCACCTATACCAGGTATATCCATCTTTCCGGATGCTATATTATCAAGCACCTCTTCGGCCTTTTTGCAGTTTTCTTGTCTCCATTCCGGGCCACCACTTTCCTTAACGAATATCATGCAAATCGCCAATGCTCTTGCTATCCATTCGATCGCTGGTATTGCAATTGCTGCCAGAGGAGTTGTGTAACGCTGCCCGATTATACCATCCATTTTATTGCTTATGGTTTCGATTATTCTATCTATCCTGTCAGTATCTACCGTGGCTGGGATAACTGTTTCCCCTACGGTATCAACAACCGGAATAATCTTAAGCAGTTCGGACAGCGTTACATCATCTTCTATTTCCTGATACGTAGTATATGTTGGAGAATGTGGCATTAACTTCCTTTCTGGGCTTTCTTCTTTGCAGTATCAGTCTTAACAATTACCTCTTCTTTTTTAGGTTCGCCTGTTCTCTTCACCTCTATTAGCTTCACTCTACTTATTGCCTTTGGGGTATCTTTAATGGGGAATCCTTCAAGAGCAAACGTTTCGCCTGTATTTAGCGAATTAACGTCAACGTCTATTTCAGCAACAAATATAATTTCCTTCTTAACGTCTTTATCATATTTATTTTTATCTTTTTCATCCATTTCGTCTAATGGAACGATACGCCAATAAGGCTCTGATACCTTCGCTGTTCTTTCACCGCACCTGTATGTATGTCTTTTTTCACCGATAAAGTATGGATTCGATCTTACTATTGTCAATTTCATGGCCACTCCTTAATTGTTGATGTATATAGCTGCCTGCCAATAAGCAGGTACCATGCTATAGTATTCGCTTCCGCCATATGCCATAACATTTTTGTGGAAAAAGCTATCGCCCGTCCTGTTCCATTCAAAAATAAGATTGTGGATAACCATTTGCATAATAGGAGACAATCCGTATCCTTCGATTAGTATAATCCAATCGCCGCTGAGGGTTTCTAATTGTGCGGCAGGCCAAATGTCAGCAAAACCTTTCCATTGCCCTTCGGTTGCAGATGCAGTACCAACAGAACGATCATTCAGGAATATGTTTTTGAATTTTGTGAAATCCGTGACCCTACTCAGTATGGTAAATTTAAGGTTACTTAGGTCGCTATACAGATACTCTCCGCCTCTAATTTTCCAATTCAACATTGTGGTCATGGCAGTTTGGAAGTCAGCTACAATATTCGCCTCAGATGTACCAGTCCCGGAAATAAGGTTTGAATTGACAGCGGCAGGAGACGATCCCTTAATTGGGTGAACAGTTGAGAATAAAGGCACTCCATCTGGGCCAATGGTCACTGTATCAAGCAAAGTCCTAAACCATTTAGTATTACGAAGATCAAAAAATGTATTGACAAATCTTGATGTGCGTGTCACTAAAAACGGTCTTTGGTCAGGATCATTAATGTCATCGCGATTAAATTCACAAGAGTTTTCTACTTTATCTCCTGATATATTGTATTTTGATGTACCCCATCCCTCAAGTTGCCTCATACCTTTCCAGTCTTTTGCAGGCGCTAAATCATTTGCCCATTGCAGTGTAATCGACTGCCTGCCATTGGTCGGGTAGACCATCGTAAACTTTCTCCATTTTTGCGCAGACGCAACCATGTCTTTTACTGATTTAATTACATTAAGCTCTACCGGCCTAATAATATCTTTTTCTATATTAACTATCACGTTACGCCTCCTTAATGGTGAATGTTACATGGACACCGACTGCGTTTGTGCTGCCTCCATCGGTAGCTATCGAAATGTAATCACCGGCAGCAAGTACATTTAAGGCGGAAGGAGTAGCAGTGTCAATATCTCCTGCAACACTGGCATTGGCAACTGTTATTGCTCCATCAGTTATTGCTACCGCATTGATAGTTGGAGTCAACACAGCGTCTGCCGTTGCAATTGTCCCTTCTAATACCGATTTAATTGAAACGATCTCTCCGGCAAAAGGAGACAAAACGTAAAAGGTGCTTGCGGTAGATATGTCGGTGATATGGACAGATAATGACCTTACCTCTGACGGCAAGAGTTTTCCAACTCCTACCCATACCCAAACTATCGTGGATGATTCTACCACATGACATATACCAGCTTTGATACTATTTCCAGGATCAGCAAGCGATACTGTATTATCGTCAACAATATACAGCATTTTCCCAACCCATGCCTGTGTAGCTCCTGTGGTCTCTAATTTAGCAAGGTCTTGCATAGTGACATTTGCTTTTAAATCTCCATTTGCCCCGGTTGAATTATCATAATTACCTTCTGAAATCCCCATCACTTCAAGTCCGATGGCGTTGGCTGCTTTAACAAGATAACCGGTTGCAGATTCTATCGCAACTAAAGCACCTTGATAAATAAGAGCCGCTGCTTTCAGAGGATATTTCTCTGTTATGTGACACCACGCCTTTGTTGCGCGGTTAAAATCACTTGCTAAAGCAGTCATTATACCCTCCCACCTTCACTTTTCTGCCTATTCTCTTCATAAGCATAAAATTGGTCGACGTTAATTTCCATCTTTCTTGATTCATTATCAGTCATTTTTACGAAATCCTGATATTCGTTACCACTACCACCGCCCATGTTACCATCGATTCCAAATGATATTTCATCATTTTTGCTATCAATGAGGTCTTTTATGATATTGTACCCTTCAACTCCTGAGGTAAATCTTGCTTTTACCAACTGATTGTAGAGTGCCTCTTTCTTTTTCGGAGCAATCTTAGTGCTCCCAGCAACGTAATTAAAGATTTCAAGCCTAACTACTTTCTCATCTGCTTTCTTGAATTTTGCTTCAAGTTCCGCTTTTTCTTTACCCAATCTTTCGATTGTCTTATCTTTTTCTTCCAATGATTCTTTAAAAATAGCCATTTCTGTATTTTTTTCACCGATGGCTTTTTCTTTTTCCTTTATCTCGGCATCCTTAAACTCAATTGTTTTAGTGTACTTATCTTCTACACTGGCAAAGTCTCTTTTCATATCCTTGACTATAGCATCATTTGCCTGTTGTAAAAGCAAATTGTGCCTATCTTGCGTAATTGTTTCTGACATCTCTTTCTCCTTTTTAGTATTTTGTGTATCGGCCCTATTGCCGGGAGAATCACCACTTTGATTCGCAACAATTTGATCCTCACTCGGATCAATTTCAGAATCACCACTTTGATTTTCGCTAAAGCTGAACTCAAAATTCTCACCACTTTGAGAAAACATTTCAAATTGAGCTAAATTTTTATTTTCAAAGATAGACAGATGGTTTAACTTTAAGCCAGCCACTTGTGGCTTTTGCATACCGCATAATGCGATATGATCTATGATTACCCGTCCATCTTTAGTCCTTACAAGTCCAACTGATTTATGGTCATACAATTTTCTTTGTAACAATGGCGCTGCCTCTTCTAAAAATGCACCATTCCCACTCCATGTTCCGTCTGGCTTTCTGTATATTTCCTTCAAGTATCCCAATCTTGCTGAATTCTTTTTATCTTCAGTGTCATGGGCCTCTTTGGTATTTAATACGATAGGAATATCGGTGCCAATTTTTTTGAAATTTTCTAATGCTTTATCAAAATCCTCTTTTGTCCATTCGTCTTTTCCTTGCTTCGTATAATCGCCCTCTTTGAAAAATTCTAAATCTCTTAACGTTTTCATTATATCACCTTCAAGCCATGATCTTTTATCCACATTTCTACCGTTTCGCGCGTCCATCTTTTTTTGCTTAAATCAAATATGTAAGATTGCGCCGTAGTGGTAGTTTTTCCGATTAGTCTGCCAATAACTTGCATTATCCCCTGGGTTGCGTCAATAGTGATAGTTCTAAAACTACTTTGTATGAATTCTCCCGGGTTGCGTACTCTTGCTCTGATTGTATTCTCTTTAATATCTATCGGCATGTTCAATTATATAAACTTTTTTTAACGATTTGTCAACTATATTGTTAAAAAAAGTTTATTTGGAATATTTATTAAAGTTGTATTATAATATTCTAATGTAATTTGTAATGATAAAAATGAAAAATAAAGAAATTATAAATCTCATAAAGAATTCGATCCCATGGCTATCGGCCGGTACAAATAGGGGATATGCAACGTATTACAGAATTCACTTGACAGATGATATTTATTTCAGTTTTAGTGTCCAGTTAAAGAAATTGAATGGAATTTTCTATTTTGTGATAATGAAAGGCAATTCGGTATCAGAAATCAAGAGCTTCTATGGTATGCCAGAGAAGATTAAAAAGATAGTCGAGAGAAAAATTAGAAATTTTGGATTCCATCATTAAAAAGTTATATTAGCTATTTCTTCAAGCTTATCAGGGATTAATCCTTTAATTCTCTTATCAATATTTAGCAAATTCTGCTTACCGGTAAAATCTGAATGTACCACGCTTATCCCACCTCTTACCTTATCATCGATGATTGAGATTTTTTGATTGCCAGTCTTTAGGCCGTATGCTGAAACAGGGCCAGCACTGCACCTGCAATTGTAATCATTGGGCGGATAAATTTGAAACCAAACAGGATCATCCTTCGGAGCAATGAATCCGTCAAGTGATTCATGTTCTGATCGTGTCCTATCATCTACTACAGCCAGGTATTCAATAGCTTCAATATTCCTATCCCTCATGAAGTTCTCATATCTTGCTGAATTGTAAACGCTCGATTGATTAGTCCGGAATACAGTTTCTAAATGATGTGGCGTTAGGCTGGGAGTTCTTAAGTATCCATTTTTTTGGAATAGATCAGGCAATGTCATATTCATCCAGTCACGAAAGACATACCCGTTGTCTATTGACATTTTCAGTGATTTCTTGATTAATCCGATTGCATTCAAATCCTCTATGCGCTGCACGGAGAATGCTATTGATTTTATGTAAGCGCTTGCCGCTTTGAAAACTGCTGCCGGGATAACTTCTTTGGCTGCTAACAATTTTCTTGCAAGCTCAAATCCTACTATTCTCCAATTCACCCCGGTGATAATTGCAAAATTATAAATTGATTCTATTTTGTTAC